>Ga0194132_10001448_pt1 | contig 48017 bp, 42 predicted proteins | sample TA2KigOf80mmetaG_FD_148612 | JGI IMG/M metagenome (GOLD analysis project Ga0194132, IMG submission 148612) | Freshwater microbial communities from Lake Tanganyika, Tanzania - TA2015054 Kigoma Offshore 80m | ecosystem: Environmental > Aquatic > Freshwater > Lake | place: Tanzania: Lake...
TGTTCCGGGCCACCGAGCAGGATCCGGCGCGGGTGGAGTATTGGCGGAAGCACGAATACCCCGCGATTCGAGCCGAAGCGCAACAACTAGGCGCGGCCATCTATTTTGGCGATGAATCCAGCGTACGTTAAGTCCACATCGGATAGCAGGTATGAAGGCCCAAACCGGTACTCGCAGGGAACCGGCTCCACATCCCGGATCCGCACTGCCTTCGCAGCATCCAACTCGAATGATCCCAGCAGGATACCGCCCACTTCCGCGCCCCGCTTCGGCACCGCCCCGAACCCCTGCAGCGCCTCTGCCAGCGTCCTGTCCAGGGCATCGAAGTCCATCACCACACGTACACCCAGACCCGTGGGCTCCCACGTGTAGCTCGTCGCGCCGCTGACCGCTTCTCCGGGCGCCTTGTCCCGTTCCCCTTCGAGCGTCCCGCTCTCTGCAAGTACGTCTTCCAACCGTTCCTCCAGGTTCGAAGGCGTCGGACTATCGTAACCGGTCTCAACTGTTGAACTCAAGTTCACCTCGACGCGCTACTAAGCTACCATCGAACAGGTGGCCGGAACCCTTTATATTGTTGCCACGCCAATCGGCAATCTCAACGACATCTCCCTGCGAGCAATTGACACCCTGAAGTCCGTCGAGACCATCTACTGCGAAGACACCCGTCACACAGGCAGGCTTCTCCACCACTTCTCCATCCGGACCCCGCTCGCCAGCCTCCATGAACACAACGAGGCCGCCCGCATCGCCCAGGTTCTCCAGCGTCTCGACGCCGGCGCCCATCTCGCCCTCGTCAGCGATGCCGGTACGCCCCTCGTCTCGGACCCCGGTTTCGCGCTCGCCCGCGCCGCGCGCCAGGCCGGTCACACCGTCACGCCCATCCCCGGCGCCTCAGCCCTCATCGCCGCGCTCTCCGCCGCCGGCGTCCCCAGCGATGCCTTCTACTTCGGCGGCTTCCTGCCCTCCAAGACCAACCAGCGCCGCACCACCATCGAGTCCGCGCGCGCCCTCCCCTGCACCCTGATCTTCTACGAAGCGCCCCACCGCCTGCTTGAAACCCTGGCCGACCTGGCGGCGCTTCTGCCCGAACGCCGCATCACCATCGCCCGCGAACTCACCAAACTGCACGAGGAGTTCCTCGCCGGTTCGGCCGCCCAGCTTCTGGAAACGTTGGAAGCCCGCGCGGAAGTGCGCGGTGAGATCGTCCTGCTCATCGAGAAGCCGCCGGATGCCCCCGCCCGCACGCTCGATGAGGCCATCGAACGCATGACCGAACTCGCCGCGCAAGGCCAGCCGCCCACCGCCGCCGCGCGTCAGGCCGCGCTTGAGACAGGACATCCCAAGCGGGATATTTATAAAGGATGGGAAGCCGCCCGCCGGCGGTGAGATCTACTCCGCCGCCGCCACTTTGCGCGCGTTGTCGAACAGGAACGCGAGCGTCTTCTCGGTCTTGATCCGCGAAACCAGCCGCCCCATCGTTCCATCCTTCTGCCACTGGTCGCGAATCACCGGCATCGGCTGCCGCGTCTGCCGCGACACCCGCTGAATCTCCCGGTCGATCTCATCGTTCATCACCCCGATCGACTCACGCTCGGCAACCCGCTCCAGAATCAGCGACCCGCGCACTTCCCGCGCCGCCCGGTCCTTCGTCGACTCCCGGACCTTATCCCACTGGATGTCCATCTTCGACACATCCATGCCCTGCATCGCCATCGCGCTCAGGTACTCTTCCAGGTTGCTCCGGATCTGCTGGTCCACCCAAACTTCGGGCACCGCGAAGGAGTGCGCGTCGATCAGCTTGTCCACCAGCGCCGTCTTCGCCTTCTGCTGCGCGCTGTTCTCGGCCTCGCGGAACAGGCTCCGCCGAATCTCTTCGCGCAACTCGCCCAGCGTCTGCAGATCGCCCCGGATCGACTGCGCGAAATCGTCGTCCAGCTCCGGCAGCTCCTTCCGCCGCAGCTGCTTCAGCACCGCGTGGAATGTCACCTTCCGGCCCGCCAGCTTCTTCTGTCCGTAATCCTCCGGGTAGGTCACGTCGAATTCCTTCTCGTCGCCCGGCGTCAGGCCCGTCAGATTCTCCGTGAACTCGGGCATCGTGTCGGGGCTGCCCAGTTCCAGGGCAAGGCCGTCGCTCTGCACCGCGTCGCCTTCCACGCCCGCCACGCTCCGGATCGACACCACCACGTGATCGCCCGCGCCCACCGGCCGCGGATCCTCGTTCACGTACTCGGCCTTGCTCTCCCGCAGCCCGTTCAGCCGTTCGTCAATCTCGGCATCGGCCACCTCGGGTTCCTTATACTCCACTTCCATCCCGCGATAGTCACCCAGTTCGAACGAGGGCGCAATCTCGAACTCCGCCTTGAACCGCAGCGGTTCACCCGCGTGAAAATGCAGATCGGTGACATTGGCCCGGCTCACCATCCGCACCTTGTCCTCTTCCGCCTTCGCGTCCAGGGCTTTCGGAATCACATGGTCCAGCACCTGCTTCTGAATGTCCTGCTGGAACCGCGTCCGCACCACGCTCATCGGAGCCTTGCCCGGGCGGAATCCCGGCATGTGGACCTGCTTCTGGATCTTCTGCTCGGCGGCCTCGGTCTCCCGGGTGATCTCCTCAACGGGGATGGTCAGTTCCACCTCATACTTGCAACCTTCAACGACTGGCATAAGTACCAGTGTAGCCAACCGCTCCCCACCCCGGCATCACAACGCCATGCCAATGCACTATCATGGACCTTCCCCATGTGGATCCTCGTCGTTCTCGCTGCCGCTTTTCCGCTCGCCGCCCAGGTCAGTCCCTATCGCATCGAACGCGCGCCGTCCCGCATCACCCTCGATGCCCGGCTCGATGAACCGGCCTGGCGCGATGCCACGCCCGTGGGCGATTTCATCTTCAACTGGTTTGAATCCGGCGACCGCGAGCAGACCGATGCCCGCATGCTCTGGGACGACGACAACCTCTACGTCAGCTGGCGCTGCCAGGACCGTCACATCTCCGCTCAGGTCACCGAACGCCACGGGCCGGTATCCCGCGATGACTGCGTCGAGATCTTCATCAGCCCCAACCCCGCCAAGGTCCGCAACTACTACACCTTCGAGATCAACGTCATCGGCACCATGCTCAACCGCTGCCGCACCGACTGGTGGACCGGCCCGCCCACCTGGGAACCGGAAGGCGTTCAGTACCGCACCACCTACCACGGCCGCGCCCGCAAGGACGAATCCTCCGATGACCGCGAGTGGATCGTCGAGCTCGCCATTCCACTGCGCAACTTCGCCCGCGACGCCGCCCACATGCCCCCGCGCGATGGCGATGAGTGGCGCCTCAACCTGCAGCGAACCGGCGGCATCACCAACCGCCAGAACAGCACCTGGGCGCCCATCGCCCCGCCGTCCAAGAGCTTCCACACGCCCGAGAGCTTCGGCCGCGTGATCTTCAGCACCCAGGTGGCCGCCGCGCCCAACGCCGAAGCGGGCCGCAAACTCTACAACGCCAACTGCACCGCCTGCCACGGACTCGACGGCGCCGCCGGCGACCGCGCCCCCGCGCTCGGCGCCCAGCGCCGCTACCTCCGCCGCACCGAAGCCGAGCTCTTCGACGCCATCAAGGCCGGCATCGCCGGCACGCTCATGCCCGCTTCGCCGCTGCCCGATAGCCAGGTCCGCGAAATCGTCGGCTACATCCGCTCCATCCGCGCCACCGCCATCGACTTCGCCGCGCCCGGCGACGCCGCCCTGGGCCGCGAGGTCTTTGCCGGCAAAGGCAACTGCGCCGCCTGCCACATGATCGGCGGGCGCGGCGGCATCATCGGCCCCGATCTTTCGAATATCGCCGCCGAACGCAAGTACGAGGACCTGCGCGCTGCCCTAACGGTCGCCAAACCCGTTCCTCCGCGCGGCTTCCAGCCCGTGCGCGTCACGCTGCGCGACGGCCGGCGCGTGCGCGGAGTCATCAAGAACGAGAACAACTTCTCGCTCCAGGTTCTGGGTACCGACGACAAACTCCATTTGATCGACCGCTCTCAGGCCGCGTCCGTCGAGTACGAAAAGCAGTCCCTCATGCCAGCCGACTACGGCAAGAAACTCACCCCGGCCGAACTCACCGGCGTCCTTGCCTACCTCAGCACCCAGTCGCGCAGGAGAGCCGAATGAAAACCCTATGCCTTGCCGTGGCCGCCGCGGCCCTCGCTCAGAGCCAGGTCACCTATGACCACCTGCTGCGGGCGGACCCGAAGAACTGGCTCCACTACTCGGGCCAGTATCATGCCCAGCGCCACAGCCTGTTGAAGCAGGTCACCACGGCCAACGCCCATCAGCTTTCGGCGAAATGGATCTACCACGTCGACGGCGCCCGGCGCCTGGAAAGCGTGCCCATCGTCGTCGATGGCGTGATGTACGTCTCGCAACCCAATGAGGTGCATGCGCTCGATGCGGCCACCGGCCGCCTCATCTGGGAGTACCGCCGCCAGCCCGCGCTCCAGAAAGGGCCCAACCGGGGCGTCGCCGTCTACGGTCATCGCGTTTACATGGGTACGCCCGACGCGCATCTAGTGGCGCTCGACGCGCGCAACGGCAGTCTGTTGTGGGAAGTGGAGATCGCCAAGGCTTCCGATGGCTACTGGTCGCCCGCCGCTCCGCTTGTCATCAAAGACAAGGTGATCATGGGCATCGCTCCGGGCGATCACGGCTTGAACGGCTTCCTGGATGCCTATGACGCCACCACCGGTGAACGCCTCTGGCGCTGGCACTCCATCCCGCGCCCCGGCGAACCCGGCAATGAGACCTGGGCCGGCGACTCCTGGAAGACCGCCGGCGGCGACACCTGGCTCACCGGCAGCTATGACCCCGAACTGAACCTGCTCTACTGGGGCATCGGCAACCCCGCGCCGGACTTCGACGGCGACGTTCGCAAGGGCGATAACCTCTTCACCGAAAGCGTCGTCGCACTCGATGCCAACACAGGGAAGTTGCGCTGGTACTTCCAATTCACCCCGCACGATGTTCATGACTGGGATTCGGTTGAGATCCCCGTCCTTGTGGACGCTCCCTTCAACGGCCGCCCGCGCAAGCTCATGCTGCATGGGGACCGCAACGGCTTCTACTACGTGCTGGACCGTGTGACCGGCGAGTTCCTCCACGGTTCGCCGTTCGTGCAGCAGAACTGGGCCAAGGGCCTCGACCCCAAGGGCCGCCCCATTCGCGTGCCCGGCGTCATCCCCTCCTTCCAGGGCACCAAGACCTGCCCCGCCACCTCGGGAGCCACCAACTGGATGTCGCCCGCCTACAACCCCGATACCGGCTGGTTCTACCTGGTTGCCCAGGAAGGCTGCGGCATCAACACCAAGTCACGCGACACCTTCCGCCCCGGAGGCAATGCCTACATGGCCACGGGCTACATCGAGAGCCCCGAGGAACCATGGCAGATGTACGTCCGTGCGCTTGATCTGAAGGGCAAGCTGCAATGGGAGTACAAGCAGATCAACTCGCGCCGCTACGGGGCCGGTGTGCTCTCGACGGCCGGCGGCCTCATCTTCGTGGGCGACGATCAGGGCTTCCTGACAGCGCTCGACGCCAAGACCGGCAAGGCGTTGTGGCACTTCAATACCGGGCGGCAGATCTCCGGCCAGCCCATCAGCTATGAAGTGAACGGCCACCAGTTTCTCGCTCTCACGGCAGGCGTCAACGTCGTGGCTTTCGCCTTATTCGACGGCAAGTAGACACCCTCGCACAGGGGAGCGTCTTCCGGGATGGCGAGATCGGGGTAGTACTCATCCAGTTCGCCCACTTCGTAGCGGGCAAGGCCGATGGCGTGCCAGAAGCGCCCCTTGAGGTCGCCGCCCCACTTGTACTTCCCGTTCGGACGGAAGGCAACCCAGCCGGATTCCGAGGCGAAGAGGATCGCGAGACACGCGCCCGTCTCCCGGTCCCAGTAACGAATCGTCCCGTCTTCGGAACTGCTGATCACGATCTGCCCGCCTGGATGGAACGCGACTGCCCACACGGAGTCGCTGTGGCCTTCGAGCGTGCGAAGGAGCTTCCCGCTGTGGGCGTCCCAAAGCTTCACAGTTTTGTCAGAGGACCCGCTGGCGAGCCCCTGCGCGTCAAACGCCACGCTCAGGACCGAATTCGTGTGGCCCTCGAGCGTGCGCAGGAGCTTCCCGCTGTGGGCGTCCCAAAGCTTCACGGTTTTATCAGAGGACCCGCTGGCGAGCGTGCGCCCCTGCGCGTCAAACGCCACGCTCAGGACCGAATACGTGTGGCCCTCGAGCGTGCGCAGGAGCTTCCCGCTGGGGGCGTCCCACAGCTTCACCGTGTTGTCCTTGGACCCGCTGGCGAGCGTGCTTGCCTGCGCGTCAAACGTCACGCTCAGGACCCAATCCGTATGGCCCTGGAGCGTGCGCAGGAGCTTCCCGTTGGGGGCGTCCCACAGCTTCACGGTGTTGTCATGGGACCCGCTGGCGAGCGTGCGCCCCTGCGCGTCAAACGCCACGCTCCGGACATAACCCTTGTGGCCCTCGAGCGTGCCCAGGAGCTTCCCGCTGGTGGCGTCCCACAGCTTCACGGTTTTGTCAGAGGACCCGCTGGCGAGCGTGCGCCCCTGCGCGTCAAACGCCACGCTGCGTACGGAATTCTTGTGGCCCTCAAGCGTGCGCAGGAGCTTCCCGCTGGGGGCGTCCCACAGCTTCACGGTTTTGTCAGAGGACCCGCTGGCGAGCATGCGCCCCTGCGCGTCAAACGCCACGCTCAGGACCCCATTCTTGTGGCCCTCGAGCGTGCGCAGGAGCTTCCCGCTGGTGGCGTGCCACAGCTTCACGGTGTTGTCAGAGGACCCGCTGGCGAGCGTGCGCCCCTGCGCGTCAAACGCCACGCTCCAGACCCAATTCGTGTGGCCCTCGAGCGTGCGCAGGAGCTTCCCGCTGGAAGAGTCCCACAGCTTCACGGTGTTGTCAGAGGACCCGCTGGCGAGCGTGCGCCCCTCCGCGTCAAACGCTACGCTCCGGACCGAATCCGTGTGGCCCTCGAGTGTGCGCCGGAGCTTCCCGCTGGTGGCGTCCCACAGCTTCACGGTGTTGTCATAGGACCCGCTGGCGACCATGCGCCCTTGCGCGTCAAGCGCCACGCTCAGGACCAAAATCCCGTGGCCCTCGATCGTGCGCAGGAGCTTCCCGCTGGGGGCGTCCCACAGCTTCACGGTGTTGTCAGAGGACCCGCTCGCGAGCGTGAGCCCTTGCGCGTCAAACGCGACGCTCAGGACCCCACTCGTGTGGCCCTCGAGCGTGCGCAGGAGCTTCCCGCTGGGAGTGTCCCAGAGCTTCACGGTATTGTCCATGGACCCGCTCGCGAGTGTGCGTCCCTGTCCGCCAAACGCCACGCCTATCACCCCATTCGCGTGGTCCAGGAGCGTGCGCAGGAGCTTCCCGCTTGGGGCGTCCCACAGCTTCACGGTGTTGTCAGAGGACCCGCTGGCGAGCGTGCGCCCCTGCGCGTCAAACGCCACGCTCAGGACCCCATGCGTGTGGCCCTCGAGCGTGCGGATACGGTGGCCGGTCCGGGCGCTCCGGATGGTAATGACGTTGCCCTCAGCCTGAGCGATCCAAAACCCGTCGGGGCTAAAGGTGATCGACTGGACTTCACCTCCCCGCGTCACCATCGGTTCCGGCTGATGGCCGCCTTCGGCGCGAGCGGTTCCCACAAGCCTCGCGCCAGCCCACCGGGTCGTCTCATCGGTTCGGAGGCCGCTGAGATCCGCGCCCTCCAGACGCGCCAGGGTGAAATCCGTGCCCCGTGCGTCGGCGCCTGTAAACTTGGCCTTCCGGAGATCGGCTTCGGCAAAGCAGGCTTCAACGAGACTCGCGCCGGTAAAGTCCGCCTCTACCGCAACCACGCCCTCCAGGTTGGCCTGAGCCAGGTTGGCCCGCCGCAGCGACTGCCGCGCGAAATCCCGTCCGCGCAAGTCCTGACGTGCCAGATCCAGAGCGGTCTCGGTGACAGCTCCTTCTTTCTGAAGTAGCAGAGCGTTGCCCTTGGCCACACCGGAAGCATCCTCGGACCGGAGCACATCACCAACCCACGCGGCCACACTCTGCCGCCCGGCGCACGCAAGGACAAACCGGGCCATCAGAGCTGAGATCTCCCGCTGACCCAGCAGGGCTCCGTGCGCCCGCAAGTCCCGGGCAGCCGCCCGCGCCACCAGCCACTCCGCCACGGAGAAATGGATGAATCGGAAACGCTCGCCCTCGCGAACCAGCAGAGACCGGGAACCAATCTGTTGCGCGGCCACCTCCGCACCAAGCGCGGTCACCTTGAGAGTCTGGCCGGCCTCCGCGAGCTCTCCAATGCCAACGTCCTCCTGGCCATTCCAGATCTTGAGAGCCACAAGCTCCACCGCGTCCCAAAGCTGCTGCGTGCGCAGGCCTTGCTTCTCACCCGGTCGAACTTCTCCAGCGTCATCAGCAGGGCTTGTTCCGTCTCCGCCCGGCGTCCAAGCTGCTGGAGCACCTGATCGTCGGACTTGAAGTGCTGAGTCCGGCTGGTGACCACCACGCGGGCGTTCCCTCCCGCCGCGGCGCAGATGGTCTCGAAGTGCTCCGCGGCGCCCTCGTAACCCACACGAAGCTCAAGCTCGTCGTAGCCGTCGAACAGCAGCGCGACGCGCCCCTCGCGAATCATGTACTCGAGCTCACCAAGGGCGAAGTCCTTCTGTTCCTCCTGCGCCAGGTGGGTGGCAAGAAGACCATGTAGCGAATCCTGCCGGTTGAGACGCCGCAAGTCGATCAGGAGCGGGGTGATCCGCTTTTCCTCCATCAAGCGACGGGCGACTTGGCGCAGCAGGAAACTCTTGCCCGTGCCGAAATCTCCGAGCACGACCGTGAAGCCACCCTTCGGAGCGGTGACCCGCTCCCAGACAGCCTCAAGCGCATCGGTTTCGACACGCCTCTCCCGTCCCAGCCAGTAGCTGATCTCCTGCGGGATGAACAGATCGCTCGGATAGCGAGCATCGTCCAGGCGCCGCTCCAGCTTATCGAGGTACGGGCGGAAGTCGATCAGCGCGTCCTGGAGTCCAGTGAAGCTCTGGACACGAACTCCCGGAACTGCGTTGGCCGGGGGTCCCGAGCCGTCATGAACGAAGACGGCGGGCGAGTGGTCATAGTCCATCCGCACCACTCGCTGCTCGAACGCTGCGAGGGAAGACGCCGGTCCCACCCCCACCGGGAAGCACTCGCCGTGCTTGGTGGTGACGCGAAGGTAATCGACGCCGGGACGGCTGAACGGCTCGACCATCCAACCGCGCACCCGATAGACATCGCCGACACGCGAGATCAGCGTGTCGCGATCTGGACGCTCAACCTCGTGGCGGACATCTGCTCCGGTTCCGACATGCGACGCCATCTCGCGAAGCACAGCCAGGAGCGGTTTTCCGTAGGTGTCGACCGCGATAGTCTCGACGCCTTTGAACTGCCCTTCCTGCCCTTTGAGCACCAACGCGTAGTGCGGCCCGCCTACGCCGCCGAACAAGTCGCTCACCCACTTGAACTGCGCCTGAATCGCGTCCTCGACAGCCGCTCCGACGAAAAGAAAATGCCGCGTCACCAGTTGCTGAGTCAGTGCCGTGAATGCCGCATCGTAGCCCCGATTCCGATAGAGCTTCTCGTACGAATCGAACGTAAGGATGATGTCGTCAGGGTGGTCGATGAAGCCGTGGAGGTGCCAGACGGTTTCTCGCTCGATCGATCCCCCCAGGATGCTCGGAAAGCTCGCCTTGTCGGAGGGTAGCAACCGGCGCACATTGGGCCGCGCCCACTCAAGCACACGGTCGTAGTTGGTGGTGATGATCAGCTTGCTGCCAAGATTCCAGAGCGCGTTGGGCAGTGCGAGATCAGCATTCGTTGGCCGAAGTGGATCGAACCGTTCCTTCAGGAACGCGACCCACGCGCCAGCCAAGGCAGCCCGTGCCCGGTCGGCGGCTTCCAGATAGTCTTCCACCCCAGTCAGGGCTTCAATGACCTTCGCCTCTTTCTCCTTGCCCTCGCGGCGAACGCGATCCGCCGCGTCGGCAAGCAGCTTGCTCCAGGCCGGAAACAGGCCATCCTTCACCGACAGCGACACGCCGGCGCCCGCGAACGGCACGACGCGCCGCTCCTTCAACGCACGGATGAGAGTCTCGGGAAGCGCCACAGGCACTCAGGATAACACCGAGTAAGTCACTGCGCCTTGCGCACAAAGACGAATCGCTGCCCATCCGGCGCCACGTCATACTTTGGCAGCCACGGGGCCTCATCGGGAAAGTTGCCCTTCGTTGCCGTCAGTGCGAACAGGCGCTCGGCCGGTTCGACGCGGAATTCGTCCCCGGTCTGCACCTTCACTCGCATCAGGGCGCTCTCTCCCAGCACGTAGAACAGTTCCGTGCCGTCGCGGCTCCAGCGCGGCTGCCAGCCACCGCCTGCCCAGCCTGCGCCCAACGTTCGCGATACCTTCCAGCGTCTCCGTGGCTCGCGCGTGGGCGAGACGTACACCTCGAACGGCCCCTCCACATTCGAGACATAGGCGATGTACAGCCCGTCCGGCGAAAACCGGGCCGCCTCCGTCCAGCCTCGCATGTGGGCGAAGAGCGGTATCGGCTCATCCTCACCAATCCGCCACAGCAGCGTTTCACGCCCCGCGCCGGTGGCGTTGGTGAACAGCAGCCAGCGCCCCGTGGGTGACCAGGAGCGTGGAAACTGCGACTCCGGCTGCTTGTGGATCAACACCGCTTCGCCCGCCGGGGCCACCGGCTTGCGGTAGATCTCGTAGTTGCCCAGCCGGCTGCTGGTGAAGATGATCTCGCGGCCATCGGGACGCCACACCGGAAAGTTGTCGTTGCCCGGTGAAACCTCCAGCACTTCCTTTGTCCCCGCCGCCGTGTCGTGAATCCAGATATCGCGATCCGCCGCCGCCCCATCGCGGGCCGAGACCGCAATCTTCGTGCCGTCCGGCGATACTTCGGGAAAGTAGATGGCCTGTTGCCGGGCACCCACGCGCCCCAGCACTTTGCCTGTGCGATCCACCCACACCATCTCCTGCGGCATGTCCGCCGCGGTGGGCTGCTGCGTCAGCAGCAGTAGAGCCGCTACACCGATGCTCATTGTGTCTTCTCCATCATCAGCGCGCGCGCCTTTGCGTAGAGCGCCCGCGTCTCGGACCGCTCCGTTTCGTTGTTGAACTCGCCGGTGGCCATGGCCCGCTCCCGCGTCCTGTCCATCCAGGCGACGAAGTGCCGGGCATCTTCGGGTGATCGCGGCTTTTCGCCGCCCACCGTCACCCACACGGGCATTGCCGCCGCGAACGGGAACGGCCGGCGGATGGGGTCGCGCCCATACCGCGCCCGCACCTGCGCCGAGATCCAGCCGCTCTCCGTCACCTCCACCTCTTGCGTGAACACCGCCCGGCGCCCATCGCCCTTCCACGTGCCCGCCAACTTGCCGTTGCGCAGGATCTCAATGGACTCGATGCCGTTGATGGATGCCACCTCCACTTTCACCCGCAGCCGGTGAATCCCTTTGGGCAACTGAATCTCGTCGCCCGGCTGCTTGCCGTCCACACTCACCAGCATCAGCGGACCCGCCGTCACAAAGGAGCGCCCGGCGCGAAAGTCCGCCATCCAGCGCTCGTAATCGAGCTTCGGCCCGGTCCGTACATAGACCCGGTTCGAACCCAGAATGTAGCTGCGGTAGAAGTTGGGAAACGCATCCTCGCCGGCCGAAGCCACCACGCGATAGCCCAGATTCCATGCACGGTACAAAGGCTCCATGCCGGCCAGCGTGTTCACCTCCACGAAGTCCACATTGCCCAAAGCCAGATCCACGGGAAAGTGCGATCCCGCGCCGTGCGCATACCCCGCCAATCCACCCTGATCGCGCGCCACCTGGAACGGCACCGTGTTCGACGGGTGCAGACTGCCCACCACCGTGTTCTGATAGCCCACATAGTCAGGCATGACCAGATGCTGCTTCAGGTTGAGGAACGCGGCGTGCTCCCAGAACGGCGGATGATACTCCTGGCTGTGGAAGAGCACGCGGGTGAGCGAGGAAACCGGGTCCGGCTTGCCGGTGAAGTGCGCCACGTCGGGAATGCGCTGCTCCTTGTTGCAGATGAGGTTGTTGAGCACGTGGATGTCCTCGGCCTCCGCCTGCTCCATCAGCCGCTTTGGTGTGTTGAAGTAGACCCCGGCGTAGTTCATGTGGAAGTGGTTGTCGCCATCCCACCAGCCGCGCGCCGGGAAATTGTTGAGTCTTGCGAGGCGCACCGTCACCCGGCTTGTCTCGCCTTGCCGGACCACCGCTTCCGCCTGTTGCGGAATGTACTCGAAGCCGCGCGAGACGCCCAGTTTGACAGCGCCCGGCGGCAGGTCCACTTCGAACATGCCGGGTGAGTGGAAGTAGTGGTACTCGCTCCTGTCCATGTGGTCGAACATCAGCCAGTCGGCGCGGAACCAGCTCTCGGGTGGAGCGTAGGCGCGGCCATCCGCGGCGTTCAAGTGCACACGGGACCGCATGGGCAGCCCCGTGGCCGCGTCCACAATGCGCACGGCCAGACGTCCCATGGGCCGCTTGTACTCGACGCGCTTTGGGACCACGCGTTCCATGCGCCCGCCAAACCAGTGCCACAGCCAGAGGCTGGTGTCCCCATCCTGATTGGAGATGAACGCGATGCGATTGCCGTCGGGCGACCAGCGTGGCGAGGTGCGGTCGAACTCGCCATAGGTGAGCGGGAAGGCGTCGCCGCCTGTGGGGGGCATGGCCCAAAGCTGCTGCCACTGCCCGCCCAGATAGCTGCTGTAGACCAGCTTTGCCCCGTCGGGCGAAAGTGTGGGGCGGGCCTTCCAGGTGGTCTCCTCATAGTGGAACCGCCGCAGGGGAGCGCCGGGCTGCGCGAGCATCCGGTAGAGGCCGCCGGAGCCATGGCGGTTGTCGCGGTTCGACACCAGGATGAGTTCGCGCCCGTCGCGGGTCCAGGTGGGATGGATGTGGAGCGCCCACTTGCCGTAGTAGACCGTGGGCGGCTTCAGTTCGAAATCGCTGGTCAATGCGGTGACAGTGCCCTGCACACCGGCTCGCAGCGGCATCACGTGGAGGTTGTAGTTTCCGTTCGGATGCGTGGAGACGAACGCCAGGCGCCCGCCGTCGGGCGACCACTCAGGCTCCACGTTGATGGAGTTGCCGTGGGTGAGCTGCCGGGTCTCGCCGGTGTCGAGGTCCAGCAGTTTGAGATGAATGGTCTCATTGAGGTCCGACGTGTAGACGATGTAGCGGCCGTCGGGCGACCACGCGGGCATTGATGCGTAGCCCTGGTCCGATGTGATCTCACGCGCCACGCGATCCTGCAGGTTCATGCGCCACACCGACCCTCGCATAGCGAAGGCGATCTCGCGCCCGTCCGGCGACCACGCCGGAAAGTTCGGTCCGTTGGTGATCTGCGGCAGGTAGCATTCCAGCGTGTAGGGTTCGCCGGTCATGATGCGGGAGAAGGCGCGGCGCTGGCTCTGCGCCCCGCACGGCGGCGCGAGAAGGGCGAGAAGGGCGAGAAGGGCAACCGCGGTCAGTGTTCGCATACGGAGTCCAACGGGTATGATACTAGGCACCATGGCAACCGATCGTAGAACCTTCCTGGCGGGCGCGGCGGCACTGGCCGCGCCGGCACAATCGGCCGAGCCCGACTGGGCGAAGATTCGCCAGGAGTTCCCGTGGAATGAGCGCCAGCTCTTCATGAACCCCGCCGGCTGGCACCCGATGCGCCGCGCGGCCATTGCCGCCATGCAGCGCTACCTGGAATACAAGCTGCTGGGCCCGGGCGATGGACGCGAACGGGCGGCCAGTGGTATGCAGGAGGAGGCTCGCCAGGGCTTCGCGCGTCTGATCAATGCCCAGCCTTCCGAAGTGGCCTTCGTTCAGAGCACGCTGATGGGCGAGAACATCACGAACATGGCTCTGGGCATTGTGCCCGGCGGCCCCTGGAACGTGGTGACCGACGAACTGCACTATGAGAGCGCCATCTACATGTACCGTTCCATGCAGCGCCAGGGCCTGGATGTGCGCGTGGTGAAGATGCGGGATTGGCATGTGCCTGTGGAGGATGTGGCTCGCGTGGTGGACAAGAAGACGCGCCTCGTTGCCTGCTCGCTTGTGTCCTTCCTGAACGGTGTGCGCGCCGACGCCAAGGCGCTCTCCGATCTGGCCCATGCCCACGGCGCGTTCCTCTACACGGACGTGATTCAGGCCGCGGGCGCGGTGCCCATCGACGTGAAGGCGCTTGGCATCGACTTCTGCGCCTGCTCCGGCTACAAGTTCCTGATGGGTGACAGGGGGCTGGGGTTCTTGTATGTCCGGCAGGACCTGCAGGGCCGCGTGGCGAAGCGTTTCCAATACGGCGACCGGCAGTTCAGCAACCCTCGCTACCATATGTTCCCGCATGATCCGCCCGGCGAACGCCCCTGCTCTTTCCAGCAGCGCGACGGGGCCGGGGCGCACTATGAGGTGGGCAACATCGCGAACGTGGTGGCCGCCGGCCATGCCGAAAACCTCCGCTTCATCCATGAACTTGGCGTGGACCGGATTCAGGCCCGGGTCAAGCCGATGGTGGAAAAGCTGCGCCGCGAACTGCCCGTGCTGGGTTACCCGGGAATGACGCCCGCCGGCACGCCCACGCCCATCTCATCCTTTGTGGTTGAGAAGCCGGCGGAACTGGCCGCGAAGATGAAGCGTGCGGGCATCGACGTGAAGGTGCAGTGGAACCAGATGCGCGTCTCGGTCTCGGTGTATCACGCGATGGCTGACATTGACCGCTTTCTCAACGCCGCGTCTTCTTTCTCAGCGCCAAGTCTTGGAGAATGAATCGGGACTTCCGGAAGCTCTGGGCCGGGCAGACCATCTCCCAGATCGGTTCCCGCGTTTCGCGTGAGGGCCTGCCGTATACCGCCGTCGCGCTGTTGGGCGTCAGCACCGCGGAGATGGGCGTGCTTTCCGCCGTGCAGGGATTCATGGCGCTGCTGCTTGGCCCCGTGGCGGGCATGGTGGCGGACCGGTATCGCCACCGCCCGATCATGATCGGCACGGATCTGGGCCGCGCGGCCGTGCTGGCCACGGTGCCGTGGGCCGCGGCCACCGGAAGGCTGAGTTACGAGTGGCTCTTTGCCGTGGCTGTTGCGGCCGGGGTGCTGACGCTGTTCTTCGATGTGGCTTATCAGGCGCACGTGCCGGTGCTGGTGCGGCGCGAGGAACTGCTGGGTGCCAACGCGAAGCTGATGGCGAGCAATGCCACGGCGGAGATGGTGGGTCCGGGGCTGACCGGCTTCCTGATCCAGATGCTGGGCGCGCCGCGGGCGATTCTGCTGGACGCTGTGTCGTTCGTTCTGTCGGCGGTCTCGATTGCCTGGATCCGTAAGCCGCAGCCGGTCCACACCGGCGCGGCGCCGCCCGAGTTGACCTGGCGCGACGCTGTGGCGGGCATGCGGTTCGTGGCCGGCCACGCCATCCTGCGGCCACTCGCTCTGCGGACCGCCACGTCGATGTTCTTCTTCGGCTTTTTCATGGCGCTCTACATTCTTTATTGCGTGCGTGAGCTCAACATGCGGCCGGCGGTGATCGGCGTGGTGGTGATGCTGGGCGGCGTGTCGAATCTCTGCGGTTCGCTGATCGCGCAGCGGCTGGTGCGCTGGATGCCGCTGGGCACGGTGCTGATTCTGAGCACCTTGACGCCTGCCCTTGCCACCTGGCTGATTCCGCTGGCGCCGGCAGAGCCGGTGGGCGCGGCCGTCTTCATGGGCCTTTCGCAGCTTCTGGGCGACATCGGCTTTCCCGTGTTCTACATCCACGAAATGACGCTGCGGCAGGCCGTGACGCCACCGGCGTTGCTGGGCCGGGTGAATGCGTCGATGGAGATGATCGCGAAGGGGCTGCTACCCGCGGGATCGCTGGCGAGCGGATTCATCGCGGCTGCCGTGGGAACCAGAGCGACGATGGCGTTGTGCGCAGCGGGTGTGACGCTGGCTGTCTTGTGGCTGGTGTTCTCGCCGGTGCGCTCGCTGAAGTCGCACGAAGCGGCGGTTACTCCGTGAAGCCGAGTTTCTTCAATTCGCCGTAGGGCTCGGCGTCGTCCCAGCGTGTGAACCGCGCCACCTGCCGGCCGTTCTCGACGGCCACGCCATAGGGGTAGGCGGTGTAGCCGAACTGATCCTTCACTTTCTCAAAGTCGTTGGTGATGCCGGCCTGCAAGCCCGTGGCGGTGAGGAACCCGGCGGCGAAGTGCTTCTGGGTTACGGGCACGCCGATGACCGGATTGCCCAGCCAGTTGAGTTTCGACATCTTCTGCGCGGCGTGGTAGCAGTGCATGCACTCCGGGTCAAAGAAGAAGAGGAAGGCGCGGCCGTTCTTCAGGTTGCGCTCCTCTCCAGCGACGGTGATGCTTTCAGGCGCAGGATCCCCGGTCTGCCGGGCGAGCGCCACGCCGTAAGAGACCAGCGCGAAGACCGTGGTGCTGGCGAGAATCACGCCCGCCGTGCGCACGCCTTCCGGCGGCCGCGACCACAGCGCGGCAAGAGCTGCCAGCGCCAGCATCACCGCGTCGCCAATGAAGAAGCCCGGCCCTACCGCCCGCTTCACCCACGGAAAACAACTGCACTCCTGCCCGCGGAGAGCTTCGTAATAGAAGCCGACGTGCGCCATGAACGCCACCAGCATCAAAGCCGTGATCCAGGCGCCCCAGCGGCGCAGACGCGGGATGACGAGCAGAACGGCGGCGAAGGTTTCGCCAATGCCCAACGCCAGAGTGAACGGCTGGATGAGGAAGCCGGGCGCCTTGGCCTGCATCAGCCGGATGGATGCCTCCAGCGGATCGGTCAACTTCCAGATGCCGGCGACGGCAAACAGAAGCGCAAGCAACACCGCGGCGATGGCCCCTGAATACGACTTCCAGGCCGGCGGCTCTGAAAAGGCGACGGCGGGGGCCTGTGCCATACTGTCGTCCATGTTGACCATTGTAGTCCTGTTGGCACTGGCTGCCCACGCGCAGGACGCAACCCTGGTGATTGAGAACGCGCGCGTCTACGCCAAGCCGGGCGCGGCGCCGGTCTCCATGGTGGTGTTGCGGGATGGCCGCGTGGTCGCGTTGGGCGATGCGGCACGCAAGCTCATCGGAACGTCGACCAAGCGGATTGATGCCGCGGGGCGCGCGGTGCTTCCGGGCCTGATCGACTCGCACGTGCACATGCGGGGCCTGGGCGACATGCTGGAAAGCTTCGACTTCCGCCATGTTCGAACGGTACAAGAAGTGGCGAGCGCGGTAGCGAAGAGAGGGGCGGCGCTGCCCAAGGGCCAGTGGATTCGCGGGCGGAACTGGGACCAGACCAATTGGGGCGGCGCTCTGCCCACCGCGGAGATTCTGACCGCGGCCGCGCCCGACCATCCGGTGTTCCTGTCGCGTGTGGACGGCCATGCGGCGTGGGTGAACCGGCGCGCGCTCGACGTGGCGGGCATCACGGCCGCAACGGCTGATCCGCACGGCGGCAAGATCATTCGCGACTCGCGCGGTGAGCCCACCGGTGTTCTCATCGATCGCGCGCAGGCGCTGGTTTCACGCCACATTCCCGCCCCCAGCGATGATGAGGTGCGCGCGCGGCTGCGCCGTGCGGCGCGCGAGTGCGCCCGCCTGGGGCTGACGAGCGTGCATGACGCGGGCATCGGAGCCGCTGAGCTTCGGGCGTATCGCGCGCTGATCGCGGCGGGCGAACTGCCGGTGCGAGTCTACGCGATGATCGGCGGTGAGGGCGATCTGTGGCGCGAGTATCTGACGCGAGGGATTGAGGTATCGCCGCAGCTTACGGTGCGCTCCATCAAGCTGGTGGCGGACGGCGCCATGGGTTCGGGCGGCGCCGCGTTCTGGCAGCCGTACTCGGATGAGAAATCGAACAGCGGCTTGCTGATTCTGGACCGCGCCGCCGTTGAGCGCGTGGCCCGCGCCGCCGTGGCCAAGGGTTTTCAGGTGAACACGCACGCCATCGGCGACCGCGCCAATCGCACGGTGCTTGAAGCTTACGCGGCCGTGCTGGGCGGCGGCAACGGCAAGCGGTTTCGCATTGAACACGCGCAGGTGGTGTCGCTGCCGGACTTTGACCTGTTTCGCGCCAACTCCATTGTTGCCTCGATGCAAGCCACGCATGCCACCAGCGATATGCGGTGGGCGGAGAGGCGTCTGGGTCCCGACCGGGTGAGCGGCGCCTACGCCTGGCGGCGCATGTTGAAGTATGGCATTCCGCTGGCCAACGGCAGCGACTTTCCGGTGGAAGATCCGAACCCGCTGTGGGGGTTCCACGCCGCCATCACGCGCCAGGATCACACCGGGCAGCCGGCCGGCGGCTGGCGTCCCGATGAGCGCCTGTCACGCGCCGAGGCGCTGCACAGTTGGACCGTGGGCGGCGCCTACGCCGCGTTTGAAGAACAGGAGAAGGGAACGCTCGAACCGGGTCGCCTGGCCGATCTGATTGTGCTGTCGAAAGACATTCTGGCGGTGCCGGAGCGCGAGATTCTGGAGGCTCGTGTGCTGATGACGGTGCTGGGCGGCCGTGTGGTTTATCGCGACCCGAAGTTCTGACGCTCGAACAGGCGGCCGAGCACGGGCAACTCCGCGCGATGCAGGAAGAGCACGGCGCCCGAAGCCAGGAAGACGGCCACAGCCAGGGCGAACAGTTCGCCATGGTCATCCACGGCTGGAATCGCGATGCCCAGCCTGGTGAGATGGCTCAGGATGGCGCCGGTGATCACGCCGAGTGAGAGTGCGGCGCCATAGACTGTGGTGGCCGGAAGCAGAATGAGCACGGCGGCGACGAGTTCCACAATGCCTGAGCCGATGCGGCCCCAGGGCTCGGCGCCCAGAGTGGAGAAGATGTAGACGGATTCGCGGGCGCCGGTGAACTTGAAGAACAGCGTCTGCAGAAGAATGACGGCCACGGTGGCGCGCAGCAGCCAGCTAACGAGGTTGAAGGTCCTGAAATGGTCCATGATGTTTCTCCTGGTAGTTGAGGAATTGGGCGGCCTCCTGCTTGCCCAGGTACCGTTCCAGCAGCGGACGGCCGGTGCGCATGAGGTCAACGAGGATTAATCCATCGAGGGCGCCGGCAAATTCCGGGTCGACGTTGAAGCCCAGCAGGCGGCCGCCCAGCTTTAGGTATTGACGCAAGAGCACGGGGACGCCGGGTTTTGCCGGGTCCACGTCGGCCAGGATGCCGGAGAGATCGTCTAAGGATTGACAGGCTTCGCCTGTTTGGCAGGCTTCGCGTGTTTGACAGGCTCCACCCCAAGCATCCAACCGCCGGGGCGCATGGCGCGGGCGCACGGCGCTGATCAGGCTGTCGAGCTGCGCATGACGCTCCAGATACGAAATGATCAGTTCGCGGGACATCGCCTGATACTGGTTGCTGATGCTGACCGGGCCGAAGAGCACGCGGTACCGCGGGTTGCACGCGACGTACTTGCCGATGCCTTTCCACAGCAACAGCAGCGGCGTGAACCCTTTCTGATACTCCTGGCGCACGAAGGAGCGGCCGAGTTCCAGGGCGGGTCCGATGGCGCGCAGAAACGAGGGGTGGTAGTGGAAGAGAGTTCCGGTGTAGATGGGCCGCACGACATCGGTTCCGGCCAGACGGTAGCCGCCGGCGATCTCGCGACGCTCCGGGTTCCAGAGAAAGAGTTGGAGGTAGTGGGCGTCGAAGCGGTCCGTATCGAGCGCGCGGCCGGTGCCTTCGCCTTCCGCGCGAAAGGTGATCTCGCGCAGGCGGGCGATCTCGCGCATGGTGGCTGGCAGGGAGGGTCCATGGACCAGATAGACCTGGAGTCCGTTTGATTCGGCGAGCCGCGCTTCCGCGGGCAAGGCCGCAATCTCCGCCGCGATGGCTTCCGGGGGCGTGGGTTCGGCGATGGGCTCGGATTGAGGCGCGCGCGCCGTGCGGCCAAGGAGCGGGCGGCGGGTCTGAGGCTTGAACGTCTGGCGCGAAGCCAACAGATGCGTGCGCCAGCGCAGGTAGGCAATGCATTGGTTGTGGCTGGCAAAGCCGGCCAGCTTCGCGGAGCCGATGGCCTTGCCGATGCGAACCTCAACCTGCGCGTTGCGCTTGTTCAATAACTCGCGCGCCAGCAGCGCGGTGCGAGCCGCCGGATGGATCAAGCCCGCGGCCTGAAACAGAGCGCTGTTGCGGCCCGCCACGTGAATGGGAACCACGTTGAGTTCCGTGGATCGCGCGGCAAGACGGGCCAGGCGCGCGATGGCGGGATTCCAGTCTCCTTCCCGGACGTTGGCGCCGCGCAGATGCGCGACTTCGCCGGCGGGGAACACCACCAGGGCGCCGCCTTGTTCCAGGTGGCGTAGCGCGGCGCGCATGCCGGAGGCGCTCGATTGGGTCTGGCATCCTGGATCGACCGGGATCACGGTGGAGGCAAGCTCCGGGATGAGTGTGAGAATGCCGTTGGCCAGGAATTTGACGTCTGAGCGGCGCTCGCCGATCAGTTGCGCGAGAACGGCGCTTTCGAGAATGCCGAACGGATGGTTGGCCACGATGAGCAGCGCGCCTGAGCGCGGGATGTTCCGCAGGCTTACGGGTTCCACCGCGCAGGTGACGTTCAGCAGCCGCAGCAGCTTGTGGGTCAACGGTTCCGGCCCTGGCATGGCGCGCAGGGTCTCATAGGTGTCCGACGCTTCATCCAGCGCGAGCGCGCGGGCAGCCAGCCGTGACGCGAAAGGGGGCAGGCGAAACGGGATCAGTTGGTCGAGCGCCGCTTTGAGGTTGAGAGTAGCCACGGCGATGGATCACCCAGGCGGTGCGCGGTATTCCCGGCTGTGGCGGGAAGACCGGTGCGCAGCGTGAACCAGCCGCCCGATTTCAAAAGCCGGCCCTGGAACGTGGCGGGCTGCGCCGTGAGATGCGCAACCTGCCGTGAGAGCGGCCGGCCTTCCGCGCCGGCCAACAGCACCAGCCGCGCGACGCCGGCGCTGTCGCGCACCAGGAGAGCGGCGGGAATGCCACCGCGCAGGCAGGCTTGGGCACAGCCGCGATGCGGCACTCCCTGGCCCGGGTTCATCACGCCGAGGTAGCACTTGGTGTCCACCACTTCGCCGGTGAGGGAGAAGGCGCCGAGATCAAGGTCCGCGGTGTCCGGCAGCGCCGGGCCGCGTTCGGTGAGGGAAGCGGGCTCGATTTCGACCATGCGGATGCCCTCGCGTTCAATGAGCGACCCGCGAAGCGTGACCTGACGGCCGGCGAACGGCCGCACGGCTTCGTCCGCGCCGTACTTACCCGAAAGGACGAGCAGCAGGCGGGCGCCGGCGACGCGAAGCATCGGGTATGGCCAGAGTTCGACAGCGCCCTCAAATTCCGTGGAGCGGCCGAACTCGAAGCGGGCAGGCGCGGGCGGTGTCTGGCCGGCCGTGAGAGCGATGCCAATGAAGGCCGCGCCAGCACCGATCACGAGCCAGGTGAAAGCCATCCAACGGCGCATGGATCGTGATGCCTGGGGCTGATAGCCGACGTAGAAATCGTCAGTCATGAGGCTTGCAAGGCTCCGGGTGCACATAGACGCGGCCCTGTTCGACGCGCGTGCGATAGGTGGGCACACGGTCCTTGAAGGGCGGCGGCGATATGCCGGTGGCGGGGTGGTATTGATAGCCGTGCCAGGGACAGGTGACGCAGCCGTTGATGATGCGGCCTTCGCCCAAGGGTCCGTTCTGGTGGCGGCAGACGTTGGAGAGCGCGGAGAAGTGTCCCTGGTGGCGAAAGATCGCGATGCGTTCTCCGCCGATGCTGACCACTTTGGCCCGGCCTTCGGCGATATCATCCATGGGGCACACGGGCACGAAGCCGTCGAGGGTCTGTTGCGGACTTGCTTCATCAGCCGCCGATTCGCGCCGGGCCGCCGCCATGTGCAGGGTCGTGATGGCGAGCAGACCCACGAGGAGGGGCGTGGCGAGCAGAGGGCTTGTTTCGGCCTGCGCGGAGCCGAAGGCGACATGCGCCACCACCAGGGCGTAGGCTCCGTAGACAGCCATGTGCAGTGATTTCCAGATGCGGGGCGTGAGGGCGTGCAGCCAGAAATCGTGGCTGGTGGCTGCCATGAGGAAGAGAATGACGATTGCGGCCAGCCCGAACTGTTCGAACGGCACGTTTCCGGGAAGACCGCTCGCAAGCAGGCTGGCGAGCGGGTTGTCATGGCCGAAGCCATGGAATTGAATTGTGGCGAAGGTTCCGTGGATAAGGGCAGCGAAGAACATCACGACGCCCAGATGGCGGCGGTTGTAGAGCAGCGGCAGGAAGCGTGGATTGAGGCGGCAAAGGGGACCGATGGCCAGGATGAGATGCAACAGCAGGAACGCCAGCGTGCCGAAGCCGCGAATGACGAGTGTTTCGATCGTGGCGGCGGGAAACAGCGCCGCCCCGCCGGCCACAAACAGCGCCAGATAGACCAGGCAGATGGCGGCGACGGTCAGGTCGTAGAGTTTCTTCTGGCGGTTCCACAGGACCGCCTGATGGACGAGGCTCAACGGTTTGTCTCCCAGCGAAACGCGGGGTTTGGTGGAGCCGGGTCCTGGCGCCACCAGAGGCCGGCCGCGACAATCGCGGCGAGAATCAAGGGCAGCAGCCGCCAGACGATGCGGTGCGCCCGGCGGAGTGGTTGAATCATGGCCGCCGCACCCTATTCAGAAGAAGCGGCCACAGCGCGACGGCGCCGGGGATGATCGCGCAACGGAAGCCGAGGCTTGAGCCGCGCGCGGCCTGGTCCAGACGTTCCGCGCCGCGGCGGAAGGCGAACCAGAGGGCGAACACGATGCCGGCGGCGGCGTAGAGCGCCAGCAGCCACACCACCGAAGAGGCAATCTGGAGTGCGCTATTCACCGGACGACCATGCGACGCGGAACTCGGGGTAGAGGGTAAGGCCGCCGCAGGCGAAGATCGTCTGGCCGGTGATGTAGGAGGCCTCATCCGACGCCAGGAACGCGAAGACGTTGGCGATCTCTTCGGCCTGCGCCGCGCGGCCCATGGGGATGTGGCTTTCCACCTCACCGCGCGCCTTCGCGTTGTCGATCCACGCCTTGTTGATGGGTGTTACGACGGCCCCCGGTCCCACGGCGTTGACGCGGATGCCGTGCGAGGCGTATTCCAGAGCGAGGGACTTGGTGAGATTCTCAAGGCCGCCCTTGCTCACCGAGTAGGGCAGGTACTTCGGTTTCGGAATGATCTCGTGGACGCTGGAGTTGTTGAGCACCACGCCGCCCTTGCCGCGTGCCAGAAAGTGGCGGATGGCTTCACGGGCGCAGAGAAAGGCGCCGCGCAGGTTGACGTCGAGCACGCGGTCGAAATCGCCCACCTCGACATCGTGGCTGGCCGCGGGCTTCTGGATGCCTGCATTGTTCACCAGAACGTCCACGGTTCCCAGTTCGGCCAGCACGGCCTGGACTGGAACATGCTTTGCACTTCGCCTTCCCGCGAAATGTCGGCCTGGACAGTCATGTGCCGGCAGCCTTGCAGCGGCGAGGCGTCGCGCACCATGCGCAGCGTCTCCGCCGCCATCTCGCCGCCGCCGCCACGATAGTTGATGGCTACCGTGGCGCCATCGCGCGCCATCCTGACGGCGATGGCCTGGCCGATGCCCGATGAGGCGCCGGTGATGAGTGTGTTTCTGCCTTCGAGTCTTAGCATGGGGTGATCTCCTGGTCACGGAGAAGATCCCACGATACGGCGCGAGTATTCCCGCGGCGCTTCAGGCGCCCAGACGCAGAGTGTCGCGGATGTAGGCGCGGGCGTGACGGGCGTTGGCGTCGGCTGTCACACCGGGTTCGGCCTCGCCTTCGAGTTCGGCGATGAGCCAGCCGCTCCATTGGGTGTCGCGCAGCGCCTGGGCCACGGTGTCCAGCCGGACGATGCCGGTGCCCAGCTTGCGGCGCTCGCGGCCGGTGCGGTCGCTGTAGTCCTTGATGTGCAGCGCGGCGATGCGGCTGCTGTGTTCGCGAAGGAACGGCGCGGCGTCCAGGCCGATGCGCGCCGAGTGGCCGATGTCGATGAGCAGCCGGACGCGTTCGGCGGTGGTGTGGGCGAGCAGATGGCGGTATTCGGCCCAGTCATCCTCAGCCTCTTCGGTGTGATTGTGCACGGCGAGGGTGATGCCGGCGTCGCGGCAGATGCGGCCCAGGCGCTCGACCTCGGCTGCCTTGCGGTCGAAGGCGCGCAGGTGTTCTTCTTTCGTGGCGTTTTTGGCGGCCGCGGCACCACTCAGCATGAGGTGATCGCCGCCGAAGCTTCGCACGGCTGCCGCCACGCGTGCCACATCGGCTCGCGACTTTTCGTAGGTTTCGGGCTGCGGGAACCGCACGCCCATGTGCAGACCGGCGAGCCGCAAGCCGCGCCGGGCCAGTTCGTCGCGTGTCCGCGACGGATCGTTGAATGAGGCTTCGAGGCAGATGTAGTTGCATTCGAAGCCGTCATAGCCCGCGGCCTTGATCTGATCGAGAATCGCGTCGAGCGCGGCACGATCGCGAGACGGCAGGGCGTAGGTGCGCGACTGGCATCCTATGTGAGGAATGGCCGGGGCGCCGTGAGCGGCCATGCCGGCCACGGCGAGGAAATCGCGCCGCCGCATCAGCCGAGCACCTCGCGCATGGTCCTGAAGAAGAGGTCGATGTCGGAGGGCCGCGTGTGAATGTGCGAAGAGAGGCGCATCACGGGACCCTCGGTGCACCAGATGCGGCGCTTGCGCGCTTCCGCCCACAGCTTCTTCAGGTCGGGCTTGTTGATGCGAAAAGCCACCAGGCATGCGTAGAGCCTGTGATCCTGGCTTGAGAGCGGTTCAAGATAGGGGATCTCGGCCACGCGCGCATACACGCTTCGCGCCAGTTGATGGATGCGTTCAAAGATGCGCTGAGGGCCAATCTCCTTGTGGAAGCGCAGGCCCGCCATCATGCCTTCAAAAATGGCCCGGTTGTTGGTGCCCACCATCTGGAAGCGCGCCGCGCGAAGCTCCTTCTTGTTGTTCCAGGCGCCGGTGACGGTGTTCGCCCACAGATTGTCCTGCACCTCATCGCGGGCGTAGAGAAGACCGCAACCGGCGGGAGCGAAGAGCCACTTGTGCGGGCTGCCGGCGAAGTAGTCGCAGTGCATCTCGCCGATGTTGAGCGCCATCTGACCGTTCATGTGCGCGCCGTCGACGGCTGTGATGACGCCCTTCGAGCGGGCGAAATCGCAGATCTCGCGCACGGGCATGATGACACCGCTCTGGCTGAGCATGCCGCTGAAGAAGAGAACGCGGGTGGAGGGCCCGATGGCCGAGGTCATGACGTCGGCCAGTTGGCCGGAATCCTTGGGCGGGAAGGGGATCTTCACTTCGCGCACCTTGATTCCGTAGCGCTCCGCTTTCTGATACCACGGGCTGCGGCCGCTGGGATGCTCCTGGTCCGTCATGACCACTTCGTCGCCGGGTTTCAGGTCGATGCCGGCGGCGATGGTGCTGAGCGCCTCCGTGGCGTTGTGGAGGAAGGCCAGTTCCTCTTTCTTGCAGCCGAGATACTCGGCGAATTCGGCGCGCTCGGCATCGAGCGTCTCGTAACCCCAGCGCGGATACTCGTGGTTTGGCATCAGCAGCCCGGCGGACCGGTTCACGTAGTCGACCATGGCGTTGATGACGGGCCGGGGCGTGATGCCGAGGGTCCCGTTGTTGAGGAAGACGCGTTCTTCCGGCAGCAGGAACTGCTCATCGCGGATCCGGCGCCAGTACTTTTCCTGGTTCTGGCGGAACAGCGTTTCATCGGGCAGCGCAGCGGCTTTCAACTTCTGCAACGTGGGCAGCCCGAGCGCGGCCGCCATCAGGCCGCGTTCCATCGCCTGGCGTCTGTTCATGTGAGGGTCACCTCCAAACCGGGTATCCTTTCAATCATGCCCCACGCCCGGCTTTGGATGCCACTGGTGCTCGCGTGTGCTCTGGCGGCGGCTCCGCCGCCCGATGGCGCGGCGATCTTCGGCAAGCAATGCGCGGTCTGCCACAAGGAGCCGCCGGTGAATCGCGCGCCGCTGCCGGAGGCGCTGCAAAGGCTGCCGAAGGAAGCGATTCTGCAGTCGCTTGCGGGCGGCAGCATGAAAGCCCAGGGCGATGCGTTGACGGCCGAGGAGCGCGATGCGGTGGCCAGCTTTCTGGCAGCCAAACCGGCGAAGGCCGAAGCGGCCGATGCCGTCCGCTGCGCCCAACCGTCGCCCGAGTTCCGCAATCTCAACGGCTGGAACGGCTGGAGCATCGGTGAAACCAACGCCCGCCAGGTGACGGCCGCGCAGGCCGGGTTCGGCGCAAAGGATCTGGGGCTCTTGAAGCTGAAGTGGGCGTTCGGATTTCCGGGCGCCAATGCGGCCTTCGGCCAGCCCACGGTGGTGGACGGGCGGCTGTTTGTGGGCAGCGCGAACGGCACGCTGTATTCGCTGGAGGCGTCGTCGGGGTGTGTCTATTGGACGTTCAAGGCGCCGGGGACCGTGCGTTCCGCGGTGACCGTGGGGCGCGCCGGGGGTTTGGCCATCGCCTACTTCGGCGACGTGGCCGCGAACGTCTACGCGGTGAATGCCAGAACGGGTGAACTGGTGTGGAAGGCCAAGACGGACGAGCATCCGGTGGCCCGCGTGACCGGAGCGCCGCGCCTGGAAGGGGGCCGCCTCTATGTCCCGGTATCGTCGGTGGAAGAGGTGCCGCCCGCCAATCCGAAGTATGGCTGCTGCACCTTTCGCGGCAGCGTGGTGGCCTATGAGGCAGCCACGGGGAAGCAGATCTGGAAGACGTACTCCATTCCCGACCCGGCGCGGCCCACGCGGGTGAATGCGGCGGGCACTCAGTTGCATGGCCCGGCGGGCGGGGCGATCTGGACATCGCCCACCATCGACCGCAAGAACAAGGTGCTCTACGTGGGCACCGGCAACAGTTACGCCGACCCGGCCGCGCGCACCACCGACGCGGTGCTGGCCATTGAACTTGAGACTGGGTCCGTGCTCTGGTCAAAGCAGTTGACGCCGGGCGATGGCTGGAACTTTTCCTGCTCGAATCCGAACAAATCGAACTGTCCGGAGGAGCGTGGGGAGGATTTTGACATTGGCGCCTCGCCGGTGCTGGCGGAGTTGGGGGGCGGGAAGCGGCTTCTGCTGGTGGGGCAGAAATCGGGTGTGGTCTACGGGCTGGACCCGGAGCGGCGCGGCGAGATGGTGTGGCAGACGCGGGTGGGGAAGGGAAGTGCGCTGGGTGGGGTGATGTGGGGCATGGCTGCCGGGCGCGACGCGCTGTTCGTGCCGGTATCGGATGTGAACAAGGGCAAGCCGGATGAAGTGGGCGGGCTTGCCGCGCTGCGGATCGCGACCGGCGAGAAGCTGTGGCATGCGGCGCCACGGAGGCCGGAATGCATGGGTAAGTTCGGGTGCACGGCGGCCCAGATGGCGCCGGCAACCTTGCTGGATTCGGCGGTGCTTTCGGGTGCGATGGACGGAACACTTCGGGCGTACGATGCGGCCACGGGCGAGGTGATCTGGGAGTTTGCGACGAACCGCGAGTTCGAGACGGTGAATGGCGTGAAGGCGAAAGGCGGGTCGCTGAACGGCGCCGGCGCCACGGCGGCGGGCGGCATGCTGTTCATGCTTTCCGGCTATGGCGTGTTGGGCGGCATGGCCGGCAATGTGCTGCTGGCGTTTGGGCGTTAGGAGGGTGTGAAGAGGCGGACGAGACGGTCCGCCACGCGATCCTCATTGAAGCGGCGCGCGGCGGCGCGGGCTTTGCGGCTGGCCTCGCGATAGGCGGAATCGGAGTCCCAGAGCCGCAGGATCTGGTCCACCCATGGGCGTGCGGCGGCTTCGTCCACGGGCTTGTCCTGTTCGAGAGTGAGGTCCGGTGGCAGGGGGACGACGATGCCGCCGCGGCCGACGGTTTCAGGCAGGCCGCCGCGATCGCTGACGAGGGGCGGGATGCCGTTGATCATCGCCTCGGCGGCCACGCGTCCGGCGGCCTCTTCAAGCGAGGGCACCAGCAGGATGCGGGTTTGCGCGAAGATGTCGCGCGGGAGGGGAACACAGTTCAGCACGTGCAGGTTGGAGTTCCTGTGCAGGTCGAGCTTTCCGAGATGACCACAGAGGACCACCGTGCCGGCTGTGGCCCGCCCTTCCACCAGCAGGAGGGGGATATCGGGGCGTTCGTGTCCAAGGATGGCGGCGATCCGCGCGACGACGGCGGCGCCTTTGGCGTAGCTGGGGTTCACCATGGTGAGATACGGCCGTGGACCGGGCGGGGCGAGAACGTCCTGTGTGATCAGGGGATTCCGGATGACCGTGGTGCGAAGCCCGAACCGTTCAGCATAGAGATCGCGGAGATAGCGGGATGGCACATAGGTGGCTCGGACGGGATCAAAGACGGTGCGGTCGTGGTAGTGAATGGAAAACAGGCCGAAGGTGACGGCCACATTGTGATCAAGAAGCATGCGCATGCGGGCGCGGTCCGGGGCGCTTTGGCCATACACAAGGGCATGGTGGGGGCGGAAGCGGCGCAGTTCGCGTGCAAGCAGGGCGTCGAAGACGGAGTTCGCGATTTCCGTGGCCCGCTTGACGGTGACATCACCCACGTTGAGAATGGCGAACGAGACGCCACGGCGCTTGAATCGCCAGACGTTGGAATTGGCGCGGGGGCGGACGCCTAATTCGTCAAGCGTGCCTGCCGCTGAAGCGCCAGCGTATTGTTCGGACGCGGTTGTGCCAACGAACAGCACCTCAAAGCCGCGTCTTGCGAGAAGCTCCCCCGCTGACGTCATGTCGCGTGCGGCGCCATTGGCCGGGTCGTGCGGGAACTGGGGGATCATGATCAGGAGCCGGGGTTGCGTCGGTCTCATCTGCGCCATAATAGCCTGTATGCGAACGCTGCTCACCTGGCTTGCGTTGACGGGCGCTGGGGTGATGGCCTGCTGGTACATCCCGGATGCTGAGGGCGTTGCCGCGCAATCGGCCGCGCAGAACGACGTGCCGCCGTATCACGTCTCGGAGGCATCGGCGAAACCGTTCCCGCGGCTGTTGGCTCCGGAGACGTTCCAGAATCCCGTGGTGCGCAAGGTGTACCAGATCGCGGCCACCATTCCGGGCGTTTTGGCGCAGCAGCCATGTTACTGTTACTGCAACCGCGCGGGCCACAAGGGGCTGCTGGATTGCCACCGGGATGCGCACTCAGCGGGTTGAATGATCTGCATCAAGGAGGTTCTCCTTGCCGATCGCCTGCACCGCCAGCAAAAGACCCCGGCACAGATCCGCCGCGCGATCATCGCCGGTGAGTGGAAGAGCGTGGACGTGCGCTAGGCGGGAAGCGCGCCCAATTGCGCCATCAGGCCCAGGAAGTCCGCCTGGCTCCAGCGTTCGACGCACTTGCCGCCGGCGAAACGGAGGATGGTGATGCCGGGCAGCACGATGGCGCGGCCGGTGGCGGGGATGCCCTGGAAGGCTCCCTGTTGCGTGGCGTGCATTTCAAAGCGGCACACCACTTTGTCTTCCGCTTCCAGGGTGTCCAGCACCCTGACGCGCGCATCGGGAAACGCCTGCCAGATTGCCGCGTAGAAGGCAGCGATGTTGGCCTTGCCCGGGCCCACGCCCTGATAGCCGTGCAGGATGGCTTCGTCCGCGTAGAGGTCCAGATAGCGATCGCGGGAGGCGGGGTCCGAGAAGTGTCCCAGGGCGGTGTTCAGGATCTCGAGATTTCCTTGCATACCGCACCAGTGTACCTACTTCAGCGTGTCGGCCAGCGAGAAGATGGGCAGGTACAGACCGATGAGGACGAAGGCCACGAAGCCGCCCATGAAGATCATGAGCATGGGTTCGATCAGTGCCAGAGCCGCGGTCATGCGGGTCTTGACGTCGTCCTCGTAGAACTCCGCCACGCTGGCCAGCATCTGCGGCAGCGCGCCGGTGGATTCGCCCACTTCGATCATGTCGATGGCCAGCGGGGGAAAGACTCCCGTAGTGGCCAGAGAACCGGAAAGGGACTGGCCTTCCTTGACCAGTTTCCGGGCCTGGCCCACCGATTCACGGATGAGCGCCGAGCCCACCGATTCCGAAGCCGTCTCAAGCGCCTGCACCAGCGGAATGCCGCCGGTGAGGGTGGTGCTCAGCACACGCGCCAGCTGCGCCACCTGGAACTTGGCCCAGACTTCCCCGGCCACCGGCGTCTTGAGTTTCAACATGTCGATTTTGGTTCGGGCGGCCGGGCGCTGCGCCCAGGCCCGGAAGAAGATGCCGGCGCCGATGAGCGCGGCCACGCCGGCCAGGATGTAGTCGCGGGCCGTGGTGCCAATGGCGATGAGCAGGCGCGTGGGGGCCGGAAGGGTGGCCTGCAGGCCCTGGTACAACTGGGCGAAGTTCGGCACCACGTAGGTCACCAGGAAAACGATCAGCACGATCACCAGGGTGACCAGCAGGGCGGGGTAGAGGAGCGAAAGCATCAGCTTCTTCCGCACCTCAAGCGCCAGGCGCTGATAGTTCACGTAGCGCTCCAGCACTTCGCCCAGGGCGCCCGATTTCTCACCGGCCAGGATCGAGGTGATGAAGATGGCTGGAAAGATGCCGCGCCGCGCGAAGGCCTCGGAAAGCAGGGTGCCGTTCTTCACGTCGTCCCGAACTTCGCGGATGAACGGGCTCAGTTTGGCGTCGGTGAGCCGTTCGCACAGCAGGTCGAGACACTTGAGAATGGGCAGCCCGGCGCGCACCAGCGTGACGAACTGCTGGTTGAAGATGAGGAACTTCTCGAGGTCGACTTTCTTTGCCCGGCGGCGTCCCGCCAGAGCCGCCACCCCGGCGCGGCGCTTGATCGAATAGATCAGAAACCCCTGCTGGGTGAACCGTTCCCGCAACTCCTGTTCGTTTGAGCCTTCTTCCACCTGCTGGTGGATCTGGCCGCGCGCGTCGGCGTACTTGAGCAGGAACTCCGCCATACCAGATTTGACGGCGCCGGGAGCCTAGGCGTGCAGATGGGATAATCGAATCAAGATGGCTCATCACGACGCGCGGATCAGGGTCCGCTATGCCGAAACCGACCAGATGGGCATTGTCTATCACGCCAATTACATCGTCTGGATGGAGGTGGGCCGCGTGGAGTACTTCCGCGCCAGCGGGGTGGCCTACGCCACCATGGAGAAGGAGGATGGCATTTTGCTGGCGGTGGTGGAGGCGAACTGCCGGTACATCGCTCCGGCGCGTTATGACGAGGAGATCCTGGTGCGGACGCGGGTGGTGGAAAGCAACCGGCGGATGGCGCGGTTCGGCTATGAGATTCTGCGGTCGGCGACCCTGGACCGGCTGGCCGAGGGCGAAACCCGGCATATTTTTCTGAACCGCGAGATGCGGCCGGCGCGCCTGCCGGACAAGTACCTGTCTCTGTTCGCCGCCGATCCGGCTTGAGGTCAGGGCTTGCGCTCGCGCACGCAGCGGAACCCTACGTTGCCGCTGCGGGAGGCCGCCGCCAGGATGGAACGGCGTGTGATGGTTGCCACCAGCCACGGATTCTGAACATAGGCGATGATCCCGCCGGTTGAGGTATCGCCCCGCACAACCCGGTTGGCGCCCTCGGCCGGCCCAGTGGGGTTGGTGACCGTCTGCGCGGTGAACGCGCGAGGCCGGTCCTGGACCCATTCCGCCACGTTGCCGAGCACGTCGTGGAGGTTCCAATGATTTGCCTTCTTCATGCCTACCGGAGCCGTTCTGCCGGAGGGATTGTTGCCCCCGTACCAGGCGGATTCATGAAGGACACCCCCAGCGAAGGGGTCAAGGCTGCCCGCGCGGGCGGCGTACTCCCATTCGGCCTCGGTTGGGAGCCGGTAAAGGTAGCCATCGTTGCGCGCGTTGAGCCGGCTGATAAACTCCTGCACTTCGTTCCATGTGACCTGTTCCACCGGTAGATCCGGGCCCCTGGCGGCGCTGGGATTGTCGCCCATTAATGCCTGCCACTGCGCCTGGGTCACTTCGTAACGTCCGATCTCGAAGGCTTTCGTGAGGATCGCATTGTGGCCGGGACCCTCCGCGGTGGGGCCTTGGCCGCGGGTCTCTTCGCAAACGAAATCCCCGAGCCCACAGCCCATCCGGAACTGTCCGGCCGGAACCTGTATGAACTGCAGGCCAAGAGGCCCAATGGCTGTTGTCCCGGCCTGAGGACGCGCCTCGTAGTCGCTGGTGTCCGTTCTGGAGCTTTCACCCAGTCTGGCGGTGACCGTGATGTTGCGACCCACCATCGACGGGATGCTCTGAACTCCGAACGGATAGGTCATCCTGCCGGGCGGTACGGTGATGCTGGCCAGTGTAACGCGGCCCGATCCCTCGCCCGTTTCTAGCGTTACCAGGGCACCCGCGGCGCCGGCTGGCCGGTCCAGACTGACGTTCGCCATCACACGGTCGCCGGCGCGATGATTGGTGCCCCAGATATCGAACGACGTCAAGCGCGGCCATGCATTCTCCGGAGTAGCGCGTTCACGAAGCACACGGAATCCGAGTTCAGGCCAAGGCCGGTTCAGATACCAACTCATCGGCGATGAGAACTGCAAGTCACGCCCGGCCGCACAGCCAAATCCGCATCCGTGGATCGCGGTTGTGAGAACATAGTCCGGCATCAGGGCGCCCCATAAAGGGCCCGGGGGATCGACGTGCGGGCCGGTGAAATAGTTCCCGGACCAGTCTTGACGCAGAATCTCCCCAGTTCGAAAAAAAGCGTGGATGATTGAACACGTTGCTGAACCGTCCGTCCAACCGGAGCTTGAAGCTCTCCCGTCCCGGCAGATTGAAATACTTGAACAGACCCAGCGCCGGCCCCCACCAGCCGGGACCTTCCAGAACGGCGCGGCCTGAATTGCCAAAGCGGCCGCTATTGGCCGCGGGCATCACAAAACAGGAACTGTCGAACCATCGATTGATGGTTCGCTGGCTCCTTGGCAGGTTCCCGTCGCAAATACGATCCGGACGCCCCTGCGTAACGTTCATGCCGGAGATGTCGCGGCCTTGAAACGCCGGGCTGAACCACGGGCCGCTGCCAATCGTCAGGATGGTGTTGATTGTCCAACCGCCCAAAACTCCTTCCACCACCCCCGGAAGAGTCCTCAGCTTGAACGTATTCGCCAACGTTGCCCAGCATGTCGTGCAGCCGGTAGCCGTTGGCGGATTTGGTTCCCACGGGATGGCTGGTGCCGCCCGAGTTCTCACGGAACCAGGCAGCCGCTCGAAGTTCATCCGGGGTGTACTCAATGGTTCGTCCACCGCGCGCCGCAAACTCCCATTCCGCCGTGGTGGGCAGGCGGTACCGGTATCCGTCTTCCCGGTTATTCAAACGGGCGAGGAACTCCTGGACTTCCCACCATGCGACCGTCTCAACCGGCAGGTTATCCCCCTGCCGCCGGCTGTTGTTGTAGCCCATCACGGACCGCCATTGCGCCTGGGTCACCTCGAACCGTCCCATCTCAAATGGCCTGCTGAGCCGCACGGAGTAGGTGACTCCGAATGCGGTCCGCGGATACTCGCCGGCCGGGACCGGGGCGAACTCCATGGCGAAGGGAGCATTGTTGGTGCGCGGAATCACCCACGGGCTGATTTCAAGTTCTTTTCCGCCGCCGGAGGCGGTGATCTTCACCTCAACCGGGGCCGCCACGGTGCGTGTGGTCACCGGAAACGAAACGGAGTCCTGGCCCGCGGCGATTTCGACACGTTCCGGTACGGTGGCCTCCGGGCGGCTTGACCGCAACCGCAGCGACATCCCGCCCGCCGGCGCCGCGTGCTCAAGCTGGATCCGCCCAAGCTGCTGTTGCATGCCCCCAATCGCCACGTGCGGAACCACGATGAGGCTGGTCATGGGAGGCGTGGCGCTGAATCTTGCATACACGTTCGGCTGCTTTTCGGGTGTCACGGTGAGCGTGCGCGAACCGGCTGTTCCGGAACAATCGCCACCCCAGCTGCCCAGTGTTCCGGACAGCGAGGTCACAGTCACCTGGCCGACGGGGACGTATTGCACAGCCGTCAGGCAGGCGGCATCGCAGAACAAGCCGCCTGGCTGCACTTCGAGCGAACCGGTGCCCGACTTGAACAGGGTCATGCGCTGCGTGTTCGCTGACCCGATGAGGCGTAGCGCCTCTTCCAGAACTTCGTCCCTGCCCGCGGCGATTCCCGCGATGGTGGGAGTCACCACGATATCCGGCAGGATGCCCACACGCTGCGTGGGTTTCTTGTCCGGGTAGAAGACGCCCACGCCGCTCATGGCCGACCGCAGACCCCACGGCAGAGGAACAGGTGAGGTATTCCCATCCGCGCCCGCCGTGGTGCTGCCGATGACAACCGCTCCCGGAACCGTGCGGAATGCCATCGCCGTGTATTCACCCTGGCTCTGCGTGGTGTCGTCCACCAGGATGGCGATCTTGGCCGGATAGCCCCGGCCGGACGCCTGCAGACTCACCACCGGGCCCCAGGAAAACGCCCCCGGGTTTGCGGGATCGCCGGCCGTGAAGCGGGCGAACTCAGCGTTACGAGGCGCCAACAGGTTGCCGAGGGCGAACACCACGAACTGCAACGGATAGTTCCGAATGTCGATGATCAGACCCCTGGAGCGGCTGGCCGCCCCGAAGTAGGCTGCCGCGCCCTGGGCGGTTGCGCCGCTCAACTTGAGATAGGCGACGTCGTTCGCCAGGGTCTGGTAGGCATTGCCCGGACGATCCCGCGTGGTGCGGATGGCCAGTGAGCCGATTCCCACCCGCTCCGCGGTAACTTCCAACTCTTCGGTGCCGCGCTGAATGGCCAGCGAGACCGGCCCGCACTCGCCACGCGTGAGATTTGCGGCGATGTCACGCAGGCGTGCCGCATCGTTCGACGCGGCGTAGAACGGAGTCCACTGGCGCACCAGTTCCTCCACCGGCGTCTCTCCCACCTTGAGCAGCACATCGCCTACGCGCAGCGAACCATCGGCTTGCCCATTCCGTGTGTTGTGCCACGCCACCACGGCCTTGCCCTCCGCAAATCGCACGCCGGCGCTCACCTGGCATCCACCGGACGGCGGCAGTGAGTCAAGAGAGTTCCAGAGGTTGGCGTGGGTGTCCTTCATCTTCGCAATGAAACGCAGCAGTTCCCGTCTCAATTCAGGCTGTCCGGCCGCCAAGGCGAAGCCGGGAATGGACTCCATCAGCACCTTGTCCCAGTACACGGCCGATTCGGCCGGGTCATCGCTCATCACGTCGCGGTAGGGGAAGAAATACTCCACCATGTTCCACATCCGGAACAGAGTGAGAAGTTGATAACCGGCATCGGAACCGGGAACGACCCGGTAGCTTCGTTCGTGTTCGAAGACGGGGTTGCCCACGCCGGGAACGAAAGAAACGTAAAAGTTCCCCGCGGCTGCGGATCGGTTGCGGTAAATCGCCCGTAGCAGTTGGCTCAGTTCAGGACCCAATTGCGCCTCATCCTCCGTCCAGGCCAGGTTCGGTCCCAGGTGCAAGCGGCCGGCGTCGAGCGTCGCGCAGGTTGAGCACTCCGGCACTTCGCCCAGTCCGTTGATCCAGGCCAGCAAAACCTGGTTGACGGCTGCGCCGTCGGCGGCCTCGAGCACCCGCGGAAGGATGCGGAACAGTTCGTAGTCCCAATGTTTCTGGCCACCTGTGATGGCCGGGTGGTGATACTTCAGGAATCCCCAGATCTTCGCCAGCCGCACAACATTCGCGGTTTGTACTTCGGTGAGGCCGGAGATACCAACGCGCGATCCGGTGTCGAACTCGGTGTCCAGGTCCAGGGCGTTCGGCTGATAGGCGGGCGCTTCCTCCACGGGCTTGCCATCCGCCCAAAGGCTGAGGTCGTCCGCCCACATCTTTCCCGTGCCCAGCAGGAACACGCCCAGGGTTACTCGTTTGGCCTCAAATTGCCTGGGCAGAGAGATCCGGAACTCGCGCCAGTCGTTGTTGAACCGGAATGCCGCGCCTTCCGTCGACACAAACGCGAGGCTCGGTGTCTCCCCGTCCAGCCTCATCCAGATGGCCGCGGCGCGAGTCACACCTTCTGTTTTGAGCCAGCCGCGCCATTCGATCTGTCTGGCGGCGAAATCCAGAGGCACCGAAAGGCTGATGAAGCTGCCTTCCCCGGGGCTGGAGCCTGTCCGCTCCATGCGGGCTGAAAGCTTGCCGCTCCGGAATACCTTGTCGTCGGCCACCGCTCCGCCCACAGGCGACACGGCCCATGCGGGGGGTGCTTCTCCCACCGTCGCATTCTCGAATCCCAGATACGCCTTCAGGTTCTGGCGGGATATGGTTTGCGCGGTGAGCGTTGCCAGGCAGCAGAAGTACAGGCCCAGAATCCAACGTGGACACATTAATCCATGTTTGCACGAGCGGGGGGAGGGTGAAAAGTTGGGTAGTACTGTTAGACCGGTTCCTTGATCCGGAACACGTCGCGGGCGTGGGAAATCGCCATGCGGGGCTCCATGATGACGCTGACCGTGTCGAACCGCACCTGATTCCAGGGGAGGTTCGCCCGCCGCAGATACTCGCGTGCCGCCCGGAACAGCCGCAACTGCTTTTCCTGTCCGATGGACCGGTCTGGAGCGCTGAACTCACCGGTGGAGCGTGATTTCACTTCCACGAACACAAGCACCATGCCATCCCAGGCGATGATGTCCACTTCGCCCGATCCGGACGAGGTGCGGTAGTTCCGGCCCACCACCGTGTAACCCAACCCGCGAAGGTAGCGGTGGGCCGCGTCTTCGCCGCGCCTTCCCAGAGCCGCGCCGGGGTTCCAGGTGCGCCGCCGGCCCGCGTGACGTAACCAGTCCACGGCCCGGTAGAGAGGAGAAATCACTTGACGGCTTCAAGCTCCCATTCGATCACTTTGCCTCGCACGAGGTAGCAGAGGTAGTGCTCCCAGAAGCGCCGGAAGCGCCGCGAGGCGTTCACCGCCGCCTCAAAGCCCAACCACCTCCATAAAGCTAGTAGCTTGACGCGGGTGGAAATCTCACGAAATCGCGCAGCGGAGTAGTAGCCGAACCCGGCGTTGTCGTCGCCAAAGTATCGGAGGGAGAAGCTGTTCAGATGCCAGCGGTGGGTGGGGTCGCAGAACGAGCTGAAATCGGTGTAGTGCGGCGTGACGATGACGGCGCGGCCGCCGGCGCGGAGCAGGCGGTGGAACTCCTCCATGGTACGGATGACATCGCCCACATGCTCGATGACGTGGATGGCGCGCACCTGATCGAAACTGCCGTCCTGGAACGGATACGGATACGAGTCAAGTTCGCACAGGACATCGGCCGCGGTACCCGCGATGCGATCAATGCCAATCGCGCCCGGATGCTTGTTGCGGCCGCAGCCGACGTCCAGGATCTTCAACCGCCGCGTTCGATCGTCTTGAGACACTCACCCAGTGTATCGAGCGCGAAGTCCGCCTGATCCCGCGTCACCACCAGGGGCGGGGAGAGCCGCAGCGAGTTCGGTCCGGCGCCCAGCACCAGCAGACCGCGTTCGAAGGCCATTCGTTCCACGCGATCGCGCAGTTCCGGCGCCCGCTCCCGCGTCTCCCGGTCACGCACCAGCTCGATGCCTATCATCAGACCCAGTCCGCGTACTTCGCCCACGTGCCGGAAGCGCGCCGGCCACTCGCGCATACGGTCCATCAGGTATTCGCCCATCCGGGCCGCGTGCGCCACCAGGCCCTCTTCCAGCAGCTCGATGGTCGCAAGCGACGCCGCCACCGAGACCGGATTGCCGCCGAAGGTTGAGGCGTGGGCGCCCGGGGTCCAACTCATCCACTCGGCGCGCGCCACGGTGGCCGAGAGCGGCATACCGCTCGCGATCCCCTTGGCCAGCGTCAGGATATCCGGTTCCAGGCCAAAGTGGTCCGAGGCCCACATCCGGCCGGTGCGGCCCATGCCGCTCTGCACCTCATCGCAGATGAGCGCGATCCCGTGCCGCCGCGCGGTGGCCTGCAACTCGTCGAAGAACCGCCGCGGGGGCACCACGTAGCCGCCCTCGCCCTGCACGGGCTCGACGATGATTCCGGCGATCTCCCGCGCCGGCAGAATGTGGCGGATCAGAGTGTCCTCGATCGCCCGGGCGCACTCCACGTTGCAGGTATCGGGCTGGCGGTTGTACGCGCAGCGGTAGCAGTAGGCATAGGGAACATGATGCACCCCGCCCAGCATGGGCCCGAACCCCTGCTTCTGCACGTTCTTTGACCCGGTGAGGGCAAGCGATCCCATCGTGCGTCCATGGAACCCGCCAAAGAACGCCACAAAACTCTGGCGGCCGCTGTGATAGCGCGCCATCTTCAGCGCGGCCTCCACGGCCTCCGTGCCGGAATTGCCAAAGTACACACGCTTGCGGCCCGGCCCGGGGGCGAGCGCGGCCAGCTTCTCGCCCAGCGCCACCATGTTTTCGTAGTAGAAATCGGTTCCCGACATGTGGATGAGCTGCGCGGCTTGCCGCTGGATGGCCTCCACCACGCGCGGGTGTGCGTGGCCGGTGGCCACCACCGCGATGCCGGCGTTGAAGTCGAGAAAACGGTTGCCATCCAGATCCTCGACGATTGCGCCCTCGCCCCGGGCCACGGTCAGCGGGTAGGGCCGTGTGTACGAGGGCGAGAGCACCGCCGCATCGCGATCAATCAGAGCTTTCGACCTCGGGCCCGGGAGCGAGGTGACAATGCGGGGCAGTCCGGGCGCAGTTGTAGTCAATGTGGACACACCAATCCTCCGTTCGTCTTCAAGAGATCAGTCTTCAACGGACAGGGAGTGAAGGAGAGCCTAATCGGAGCCGAACAGGCCGGGGCGTGACGTGGAAGGAGTGAAGTTCATCGGAGAGCCTCCCTGCCCCTATCATAGCCGCAACCCGCTCCGGAAGCCAGGAAAATCAGCGGAGTAAATCAGCGCGGACCGAAACCAGCGCCAGTCACGATGGCGCCCAGTTCACGGCCGTCTCCGGCCACCCGGGTGGGCTTGTCCACCGTGATGGTGAGCATCGCGGAACGGCCCGTGGGGGCCACGGGCGGCGATGTCACCGTTTGCAGGCCCGGCGCCAGGGGCTGGTCCAGAAGGGCCACGCCATCCAACGCCAGCGTGATGCGCCGCGCGGCGGCGTTCGGCGGAAGGTAGACGGTGACGGCAATGGGCGTGGGCCCGGGCGGCGATTTCAGCAGCACCAGCGCGCGCGGGGCGATCCATCGGGACGTGCCTTCCAGGCTGTAGAAACCACTCACCAGGTGAAGATCCGCCTCCGGGTGATTCATCGGCACCCAGGAGAGACCGGGCTCGCGCGCGATCACCTGTTCGGCGCGCACCCGGTCCACGGGCGCGATGCCATGTTCGGACGAGCGAAGCGCCAGGTCAAACGCGCGCAGCCCCATGGCCACACTCGACCAGCCGGAATGGCCGCCCAGGGCAATCGGCCGAATGGGCAGGGTGGTTTGAATTCCGGTGGCGGCCACCGGCGCCAAGGCGCCGCCGCCGGTGGTCAACGGCAGCGGATAGCCGAGTTCACCGGTGATCACCAGGTCACCCGGGCGGATGGCCTGGCCGCGAACCAGGGGCATGGCGCCCTCCGATTCCGCGTAGAACCTCAGCCCCCATTCGCCATTCACCCACACGCGCCGGGCGGGGAACTGATCGCGAAGGGTGCCGATGAAGGTCCGGTAGCCGTTCCACTGCTCGGCGTTTGACCAGGCCAGGCACAGGCCCAGCGATGCGAGCAGCCCTGCGCCAAAAGCCAGTGTTCGAGGCGTGCGCAACCGGGACGCCGCGATGGCCGCCGCCGGCGCCAGGGGCAACAGGTAGCGCGCCGCCCCGGCGAAGAACACGGCCACCGCGGCGCCGAAGAAGATGAGCAGCCACTGGCCTTCCCAGCGCCGCCAATCCAGGGAGGCGATGACGGCCGCGCCCAGAGCAAACGGCGCGACAAAGAGGGGATGAGCGTCGATGAACATCGCACCGGCGCCCGCCGCCAGGGCCACGGCGATGGGCGCCGGGCGCCAGCGAATCGCCAGAAAGCCCAGCACGCCCAAGTGCACGGTGAGCCCCGCCGCGTTCCTCAACTTGGCCTCCAGGCGCTGCAAGCCATACTCCGAGAAGTAGCTGGCCGTGGCAGCCACCGGCAGCCCGCCCGATGTCACCCACTCGAACGCCTGCCACGCCGCCAGGGCCGCGCCGGGCGCCAGCGCCGCCAGCCACTCCACCCGCCGCGCCGGGCGATCGAGCCCCCACCGCAGGTAACACCACAAGATCGGAATCGCCGCCACCGCCTGGTAGGCCATCAAGCCCGCCAGGCTAAGCGCCACCGCGGCGCAGCCAAGCCAGCCGCGCACAAAGCACGCGATTCCCGCCAGCCACAGGGCGGTGAACGGCACATCGGCCTCCACCGAATTGGCGTTCACCAGCAGGGCTGGCGCGGCCAGAAACACCAGCGTCGCCAGAACCGGATGCGGCGAAAACCGGCGTGCCAGAGCCAGCATCGCCACGGCCGCCATGGCACTGAAGGGCAAGTAGGCGAGATGAAAGATCACCTCGCGCGTGTCCCCGGCGAACGCCAGCACGGCGCCCAGCCAGGCGGCGTTCAGCGGCGGGTGCGGGTGCCCGCGCATCGACACTTCGACGCCGTGATAGACGTAGCGGGCGTGGTGCGGGTGCAACGGGTCAATCTGCGCATGCTGCGCCCCCGCCAGGTAGTAGATGTCATCGCCCTGAAACGCGCCCCACAAAAACGGCAGCCGCGGCAGGAGCGCCGCGGCCAGCACGATGAGGATTTGTGTCCGCCGGGTCATGGCCGGCCGCTAGGCCGGCCGGCGCCAGCGCACCACGGGCTTGCGGGCCGCGGTCACTTCGTCCACGCGGGTGGTGCGAGTGAGGTACGGCGCCCCGGTCACCAGCGCGGGATTGGTTTCAATCTCGCCGGCGATGGAAATCATGGCATCCACAAACAGGTCGATCTCCGGCTTGCTCTCCGTCTCGGTGGGCTCGATCATCAACGCCCCGTGCACAATCAGCGGGAAGCTCACGGTGTAGGGGTGAAAGCCGTAGTCGATGAGCCGCTTGGCGATATCGCCCGTCCGCACACCATTCTTCGCCTGCCGGTCGTCGCTGAACACCACCTCATGCATCGAAGGTGACTGGTAGGGCAGGTCGTAGAAGGGCTGCAGCAGCTTCCGGATGTAGTTGGCGTTCAGAATGGCATCGAGTGTCGCGTTGGTCAGCCCGTTGCCGCCGTGCGCCAGAATGTAGGCCAGCGCGCGCACCAGGACGCCGAAGTTCCCGTAGAACGCCCGCACGCGTCCAATCGATTCGGGCAGATCGTAGTTCCACCGCCACGCGCCGTCGACGCGCGCCAGCCGCGGGCCCGGCAGATGGGGCGCCAACTCCGCCTTGCACGCCACCGCGCCGGAACCGGGGCCGCCCCCGCCATGCGGCGTCGAAAACGTTTTGTGGAGGTTCAGGTGCATCACGTCGATGCCGAAATCGCCCGGCCGCGCCACGCCCACCAGCGCGTTCATGTTGGCGCCGTCCATGTACACCAGGCCGCCCTTGGCGTGCACCACTTCGCAGATTCTGGCGATGTTCTCCTCGAACACGCCCACCGTGTTCGGGTTGGTGATCATCAGCCCGGCGATCTCACCGGTCATCTCCTGTTCAAGCGTCGCCACATCCACCATGCCCAGCGAGTTCGACTTGAGGTTCGCCACGCCATAGCCCGCCATGGCCGCCGTGGCCGGGTTGGTGCCATGCGCCGAATCCGGCACCAGGATCTTCTTCCGCGCATCGCCCCGCTTCTCAAGCGCCGCCCGGATGAGCAGTATCCCGGTCATCTCCCCGTGCGCACCGGCGGCCGGCTGCAGAGTCACCGCGTCCATGCCGGTGATCTCGGCCAGGGCGCTCTCAAGGTGCGCCATCACTTCCATGGCTCCCTGGGAAAGCGCGTCCGGCTGATACGGATGCGCCCACGCCAGGCCTTCCGTTCGAGCCACCACTTCGTTGATCCGCGGGTTGTACTTCATGGTGCATGAGCCCAGCGGGAACATGCCCAGGTCAATCGCGTAGTTCCAGGTGGACAGGCGGGTGTAGTGGCGGATCACCTCCACTTCACTCACCTCCGGGAAGTCCTCAATCGATTCCCGCGTCCCGCCGCCCCCCAGCGCCGCCGCGGCATCCACCGCCGGGACATCCAGCGGAGGAAGCTGATACGCCTTCTTCCCCGGCGAACTCATCTCGAACAGCAACTGTTCGTTTATGTTGATATGCGAACGCGTCTTCCGGATCATCGCTTATCCCCACACCTCCGCCACGGCGTCCAGCGTTTCCCGCTTCACCATCTCGGTTGCGCACAAAAGCATCGAACCCGCCAGTTCCGGATAGTGCCGGCCCAGGTCCAGCCCGCCCACGATCTTCCGTCCCAGCAGTTCGTCGTTGATGGCCGCCACGCCCTTGGGGCCGGCCACCGCCGCGAATTCATTGAAGAACGGACCGGTGAACCGCCGCGGCAGCTTCGCCGCCAGATAGTGCGTCTTCGCCAGATTCTGTTCCGCCAGTTCCCGCAGCCCCTGCTTGCCGTACACGGCCATGTAGACCGCCGCCATCAACGCGATGAGCGCCTGGTTGGTGCAGATGTTCGATGTGGCCTTCTCACGCCGAATGTGCTGCTCGCGCGTCGCCAGCGTCAGGCAGAAAGCCCGCCGGCCCTCGGAGTCCTTCGTCTCCCCCACCAGCCGCCCGGGAATCTGCCGGATGAACTTCTCCTTGGTCGCAATGACACCGGCGTAGGGGCCGCCATAGCTGGGCGGGATGGCGAAGCTTTGCAACTCGCCCGCCACAATGTCGGCCGCCCGCGGCGGCGCCAGCAACCCAAGCGATACCGCTTCGGTGAACAGGAAGACCAGCAGCGCCCCGTGCCGATGGGCCAATTCCGCCAGCTCTTCCACCTGTTCAATGATCCCGAAAAAGTTCGGCGATTGAATCACCACCGCGGCGGTGTCCCCGTCGATCTTCGCCCGAAGATCGTCCATGTCGACCTGGCCGCTCCGGGCGTCGTAGCCGAACTCGGCCACCGGCAAACCCTGATGTAGCGCGTAGGTTCGCAGCACCTCGCGATACTCCGGATGCACCGAGCGCGCCGCCAGAATCCGGTCGCGTCCGGTGATGCGAGCCGCCATCATCGCCGCCTCCGGCGCCGCCGAAGACCCGTCATACATCGACGCGTTCGCTACCTCCATGCCGGTCAGCTGGCAGATCATCGTCTGGAATTCGAAGATCGTGGTCAGCGTGCCCTGCGCCATCTCCGCCTGATACGGCGTGTACGATGTCAAGAACTCGCCGCGCGTCACCACCGTGTCGCACATCACCGGGCGAAAGTGGTTGTACACCCCCGCGCCCAGCAGACTGGCGTAGCCCGCCGCGCCTTCCGCCCCCCGAGCCTTGAAATAGTCCACGATCTCGTATTCCGAGATGCCCGGGGCCAGATTCAACGGGCGGTTGAGCCGCACCTCCGCGGGAAGATGTTTGACCAGATCCTCAAGACTTGCGACGCCGAGCGCGGTGAGCATCTCCGCGCGTTCGGAGTCTGATTTCGGCAGATAGCGCACGTATGTTTACCTGTTGTGATTGAAATGAACCGAGTGGTGCTTCCAGGGGAGGGAATATACTACCAGCATAATCGGTTCGGGGAGCCAAAATGTTGCCGCCGGGGCAGTTCAGTGCGCGGCGCCGCCCAGGTAGGCCTCGTATTGCGCCGCGGTCATCAGGCCGCCGAGTTCGCCGGCGTTGGCCAGACGCACTTCCACCAGCCAGCCATCCCCATGCGCGTCGCTGTTCAGCGTCTCGGGAGTCGCCGCCAATGCCTCATTCACGGCCAGCACTTCACCCGACACCGGGGCGTAGATATCGGACACCGCCTTGACGCTCTCCACGGACCCGAACGCCGCCCCGGGCGACAGTGCCGCGCCCACCTTCGGCAGATCCACGTAGACGATGTCGCCCAACTCCTTCTGCGCGTGGTCGGTGATGCCGATGCGTGACGTTTCGCCGCCTACCGACACCCACTCATGTTCCTTCGTGTACCGGAAATTCTCTGGATACGTGCTCATTTCGCCCTCTTGTAAAAAGGTGCCGCCACCACGCGCGCCTCCACGGGCTGATTGCGCACCATCACGTGTATTGTCTGGCCAATCCCGGTCTTATCCACCGGCAGGCAGCACAGGCCGATGTTCTTCCCCAGCGATGGCGCCGGGCCGCCCGAGGTCACCCAGCCGGCATTCCGGCCGTCGATCTGGATCTCGTAGCCGTCGCGGCCGATCCCGCGGCCCACCATCTCAAAGGCCGCCAGCTTCCGCCGGATGCCCTTTTCACGCTGCGCCTCAAGCGCCGCGCGCCCGATGAAATCTCCCTTGCCGAACTTCACAATCCACGCCAGATCGGCTTCAAGCGGCGTCAGCGTGGCATCGATCTCATGGCCGTACAACGCCATCTTCGCTTCCAGGCGCAGCGTGTTCCTGGCGCCCAGCCCGCATGGCTTGATGCCGAACTCCCCGCCCGCGGCTGTAAGCGCCAGCCAGAGCGGCTCCGCGGCTTCGGGCGCCACGTAGACCTCAAACCCGTCCTCGCCCGTGTAGCCGGTGCGCGCAATCCGCGCCGGAACGCCGTTCACCTCACCGTCGCGAAACCAGTAGTAGCGGATTGATGCCAGATCCACCGCCGTCAGTTTCTGCAGGGTCGCAAGGGCCGCCGGCCCCTGCACCGCGATCTGCGCGTATCGCGGGCCCGCGTTCTCCACCGTGCAGTCAAAACGGTTGGCGGCCGCGATGTGTTCGTAGTCCTTGTCCTGGTTCGATGCATTCACGCACAGGAAAAAGTGGTCATCGGCCACCTTGTGCACCAGAATGTCGTCGACGAATCCGCCATGCTCATACAACAGGCCGGAATAGTGCGCCTGCCCGGCCTCCAGGCTCGCCGCGCGATTGGTGCTGACATGCTCCACCAGAGCCAGCGCCTGCGGACCGCGGATCTCGATCTCGCCCATGTGGCTCACGTCGAACAGCCCCACCCGCTGCCGCACCGTGTGGTGCTCATCCATCACCTGGGAATACTGCACCGGCATGTCCCACCCGCCGAAATCCACCATGCGGGCGCCCAGGCGGCGATGCAGCGAATTGAGCGGAGTGGCTTTGAGCGCCACGGATTCAGACATGAATGATTACTCTAGCACGCAACCCGGCGGCAGCCCCGTCAGTTGCGGCCGCACAAACCGGGTGTGCGGCACATCCCCGCGCCGCAGCCGCCGGCCATGGAAGCCGGTTCCTTGGCCGCTCCGTTGCCCCGCGCGGCAAATGTCGAATACTCCTGGCGCAGGTGCTGTTCACCACAGCTTGGGCACGCCACCGCCGTGCCGCCGCGCACCAGCTTCTCAAACTTCGTTCCGCAGTCTTCGCACTGATATTCAAAAATGGGCATGGTTCACTCCGTCAGGATCAATCCAATTTTATCAATCAACGCCCGGATCTCGGCGGAGGGGGCGGTGTAGCCGTTCGCCATGATGGCAAACGCCACCCTGCCGTGGGTTTCGCTCTCGGCGTAACCAGCCAGACAGCTGACGTGCGACAGCGATCCGGTCTTGGCCCGGATCAGCTTGCCCCGGCGGTTCTTTCCGAACCGGTTCTCAATCGTTCCGTCCGTGCCGCCAATGGCCAAAGAAGCCAGAAACGCCTCCCTTTCCGGGCTCCCGTCCATGTGCGCCAGAAGCCGCGTGGTCACCAGCGGCGATACCAGATTCGCCCGCGCCAACCCGGACCCGTCGTGCAAGTCGAACTCGCGCTTGCCGGCCCCCATCTCCACCAGAAACCCCTCCAGTTCCTCCATCGCCGCCTCGCGCGTTCCATCCAGCCGCTTCACCTTCCCCACCTCGTGCAGCAGCAGTTCGGCGTGCAGGTTCTGGCTCACCTTGTTCACCACCTGTGCCACTTCCGCCAGCGGCGGCGATTCGCGATGCCAGATCAACTGCCCGGCGGGCGCTTCCCAGGGCTCACCCTTGGCACGATGGCGGGCCCGCACCCGGCCCCCAATCGCCACCCCGCGCCGCGTGAGCGCCACCGCCAGCGTGTGGGCCGCGAACAGCGCCGGGTCATCCACCGCAATCGACTGCGATTCGCCGCGGTCGTTTGACGGCAGCACGCCGGAAATCCGCAAGTGCCGCCCCCGCAGGTCCCAATCGATGGCCCGCTGCCCGCCCGCCGTCACTGTCACCCGGTTGTCGATTTCGAAATATTCAACTGCCGGCCGCAGCCCGATGGAAGCAAAGCCGTCCGCGTGCGGCCGCACGGTGACCATCTGCGCCCCGTCGTTCACCGTCAGCGCGCTCACTGCGGCGCCGTAGGCCCACATGAGGTCGCCCTGGGACCAGGCTTCCGGCACCGGCTCAAAGGGATACCAGCGGTCGTCCCCCACCACGTCGCCGGCGATTCGTTCGATCCCCGCTCGCGCCACGGCGTCTGCCATCGCCTCCACCACGGCCAGCGGATCGCGCGCCGTCCGGTCCTTACTATAGGGATACTGGCGCGCCGAAAGGCTGGGGTCGCCACCGCCCACCAGGACCAGATCGGGCCCGGCCAGACGCAGTTCCGTCTTGAAGCGATGGCCCCCGCCCAGCCGCGCCAGCGCCAGACTGGTGGCGAACAGCTTGGTGTTCGAAGCCGGGGTGAAGTACTGGCCCGCGTTGCGCTCATACAGCACGGTCCCGGTGCCCAGCGCGACGGCGTGAATGCCCCATCGCGTGCGCCGCCCGGCCTCCGATTCGTCGATCACCTGCCCGATCCGCTCCGCCAGATCGGCGGCGCAAACCGGGCTCAGAGCCACGGCAACCAGGAGAATGCTTCGCATGGGTCTTCTTTTACGAGTATGGACCAAACGAAAATGGACCAACTTCTCTCAGGTAAGATATCGGCAGCCATGCCCGAACCAGCGAGCGCCGGAATCGTTCCGCCGGCCCGGATGGCGGCCTACTTCGACGGCCGGCATCACCGGGCCCAAGGGCTGTGTTGGCGATGGATTGCTCGAAGAATCGCTGCGCCCATGCCATGGACGCGCCTTCCTCCGGATTGCCGCCTTAAGGCAATGGCGGCGCGTTCCCATCGATGTGGCGTTTCAAGAACTGGAAGGCAAGGTCGCCGATCGGCCGGCCAAATTTCCAACCTTCCTCAATCGCGGGCCGGAAGTGAACGCCTCCCCATAGCCGGCTCAGCCCGCAGTCAGTCTCAAACGCTGTCCAGGTCGGCCACGGTCCCAGAACGATGTTTGCTGAGGGCGTGATTCCTGGTTCTACTCTGGAGGATCCCATGGACACGGGCACCGACCAGTTCAGCGCGTCACTGCCCAGGAACCGTCGCGCTACCTGTGCGTGCGCCGCGCAAAAAGCGGCTGAGCCGGAAGGATACTCGGGGTGATCGGCCACATCCAGGTATTCCTTCCATTCAACGGCGGGAATATCGTTGACAGTGCCCTTGCCGGGCCCGCCCCAGGCTCTCACGGGCCGCCGTCCGTAAAGATATTGAATGGCGCTAAACGGGCGCACCGCATCGTGCTTCGCCTTTTCATTCCAGACCGCGATTCCCGTGTCGAAAGCGGCAAGATTGGTGGCGAAATCCAGGTGGATGAACTGGATGAGACTCAACCCGCGCGAGAGGGCGGCAAAGACGGCCGAGAAGCCGAGACTGGCGATCTTATCGTTAAACAACTCGGCTGTCATTTTCTGGCGATCCGTCAGATTCGCCGAAGCACGCAGCACTTCGTCGGCCTGAGCCTGGTAGGCCGCGCGCCCCTTTGGCCCGTTCGGATGGCTGTCATCGGGCCGAGGCGTGTGGAACCGGTTGGGGTTGTTATCCCACATTTCCGTTTTGAGCCGCGCGTGCGAATCTCCTGGATGCTCGTCCGCATCAATATCGATAGGGGTTTGAAGGCAGCGAAGACCCCTGCGGAGGACAGCACCCAATGGGTGACAAA
>Ga0194132_10001449_pt1 | contig 48004 bp, 45 predicted proteins | sample TA2KigOf80mmetaG_FD_148612 | JGI IMG/M metagenome (GOLD analysis project Ga0194132, IMG submission 148612) | Freshwater microbial communities from Lake Tanganyika, Tanzania - TA2015054 Kigoma Offshore 80m | ecosystem: Environmental > Aquatic > Freshwater > Lake | place: Tanzania: Lake...
ACTTTCGCTCACACTCTTTGGTTAATAAACAAGAATTTCAATACTTTTACCGGCGTGACGGTGCATTTGAGCATTTTGCTCAACCCTTGCGCGAGCCGTCGCTTGTGGCATTGGGTCAACGTTTACTCAAGATTCCCCATGTACGGACTCAGCCTATACCGGGGCAGGTTTGGCATTCGGAGATGTTTTCATACGGCCGTTATTTATTCACAGCACTGATAGAACCGGCGTGTAATGATACCAGCGCCCTCTGTCACCAGGATTGTTTGTCGTGGACTAGCCTGATGAAAGATCAGGGACGCTTAGCTTTACTCGGGCGGTTTCCGCAGTCGCGTTTGTTGGGGGAATCGCTCGCCACTTACCGTGAGTGGGAGCGCAGCTTGACTCAGTGCCTAGCGTCGGTGCCGTCAGAGCTTGTACCGATGTCAGAAGTTAAAAAAGTATTTTGGCGTGCGGATATCCCGAACGAAACGGGATCTCAGTGGCGTCTTATCGATGCAGCTCGGTCGATGAATCAAAAAATGTTCCGAGACTCTGAGATTAACGATCAGATTCTCACCAAGGCTCTTAATGATAAACTAGGCTATTACACCACCGAAGAGGAGGCTGATAATCTAGCGTTCTCATGGCTCTCCCTGGTAGGATTGCCTGTGTCGGCCGCCTTTGATCACTGGTGGGCATTTGCCGCTTATTTTGATCCCAATACTCTGGATTCGCCCCTTAACTTTGGCCTAGCGCGTTGCCGCCAACTGTACGATGCCAATCCGCGCTGGTCCGAACATGGTAGGCAGTTAAGAGTTCCTATTGGCAGTTTCAGCGATCCACATCACAGCACCTGTTATCGGATTTGGAATCTGGATCAGCGCCGTCGTGGGATCAGGACTGAGCTTGAGGAGGCACCGATGGCGTCCTTGGACTTTGAGCTTTTAAAGAAGATGGCGGCAGACGCCCTTTAACTCGTATTTTTTAATTTACAATGTTATCGGACTTAAAAGGGAGGCACTGACCATGCGTCGTTTTATCTTATCTACCGGATGCGCACTTTTACTCGCGGCTGCTTATAGCTGCGGCGATGCTTTAAAAACGGAGACCATCAGGACTGAGACGAGCGCGCTCAAAGGCGCCGCTGTCGGTGGTTTCAGCTGCGAAGATCAGGCGCGCTGGGGCAAGTGTGGCGCATCGTGGATGCACCCAGTTTGCGATTATGCCTGCGGTGGGGGCAGTACTTCTGTTGGTGGTTACACCTGTGAACAGCAGGCTAGCTGGGGCAAGTGTGGTGAATCGTGGATGCATCCGGTTTGTGACCACGTCTGTGGCGGCGGCGGACTGCGCATCGCCTATTATGTACAACTGGCAAACGGTCAAGTGGTACCAGTTTACGTGAATCCCCAAGGTGGCGTGCTCTACCCCGATCTTGGTGCCAATAACAGCCCTGTATACTACCCGCGTCCTTACGAAGATCGGCAATATACGACTGGCGGTCTTCTCTACCCAGACCTCGGAGCTCATAACGGCCCTTGGGGTGGCGGCTACGGCGGTGGGTACACCACTGGTGGACTGATCTATCCGGACCTTGGCGCACACAATGGTGGCGGTTACTACGGACGTTGGTGACCGGAACTGCCCATTAGGGCTGTTTGTGTTTTAAAGCGTAAGCGTAGCCTTGGCAGTCGTTTTGATTTTGATAAACGCCCAGGTTGCCATTGCGTACGACTTCGCCTTTGGCAACTGCATAGAGTACGTATGCTCTACCATTATATTCGCAGCTAAAATCCATCAATTGAGCGGCTTCTGGGCAGCTTAGATTGATGCTGATTCGTTTTTGGTCGATCACCATTCCCGTCTTCAAGTAGATGAAGTAGCTCGTTTGACCCTCCGCGCAGACCATGGAAGAATTGCCATCATAGTCGATAACCTGGGCCTTTAGTGGAGCCCAAGCACCGAATCTATTATTGAGTGGTGCACTGGCACCTTCGGGTATCTCTTCTTTTTCTGTAGGTCGGTTGCTTTTTTCAGACCCACACCCAGTGACAAGAATGGACATCGCTACAACGGTACTGGTCAGAAACAACTTCATGCTCATGGCTACTCCCTCATCGTCCAAAGTTATCTCTGAATGCTGCAAACGAGATGCCATTCAAGCAGCTGCCATGCAAAGCTTCAGCTTCAATGAGTTAGCTTGCACAGCCGTCTAATTTAACGACAGGGCTGTCAAAACTTTAGGCAGAGTGACACGATAGTGGCGCATGAAGTCAGAATTTAACTTCGATGTCTCGTTCGAAGCTCGTGACTTCTTTTTCATCGATGATCAATTTTGCTTTCACCAAGTACCTCGTGGGCTCGCCGTTTTTGACCGACAATGGCTTAACTAAGGATAGTTTAGGGCTCACGATTTTACTTTGGCCGGCTTCCAAGGCTACTGGGGTCTTTAGATAGCTAACGAGATGACCAGGTTCATGAGACGGGAATATCCAGACGAGGAGCTCACCCTTTACACCCGCGTCCGCTTTGTTTAGGGCTAGCACATCGATATCGAGATAGGTCACTTGGGTGGATGCGGGATACGTCTTGATCGTCATTTCATCAGTTGCTAGCTCAACTTGTGGCGTTGGCTTAGTCATAGAAGCAAGTTTGGCTCCCGAGGCCGAATGACCGCAGGCACCAGTGATGAGGACGTTGGCGACTAGGAGATAGCTTAGTCTGGGCAGGGACTTGAGCAGCTTCATGACAGCGATCCTTTTTAAAACAAAAAATGATTGAGCAGCGGCCCGATGGCGTGACGCGGCAAGTATCAGTGCAGTGGCTGAGCAAGATTCGGGCCAGGTGGCGCAGCCAGCGCTGCTGCCACGAGATGGAGAGTCTAATCAACGATGTCGCTACCTAGTCCAGCATGGGCATCTTCATGCCCTTCTCCCTAGCGCAATCCTTAGCTATCTGATATCCGGCGTCGGCATGACGCATGACCCCAGTAGCTGGATCGTTTGTGAGCACGCGCTCCAGACGCCGCTTGGCGCTGTCCGTGCCGTCGGCGACAATGACGACACCAGAATGTTGGGAGTAGCCCATACCGACGCCTCCACCGTGATGTAGGCTCACCCAGGTAGCTCCGCTGGCGCAGTTAAGTAGCGCATTGAGGATAGGCCAGTCGGAGACGGCGTCCGAGCCGTCGAGCATGGCTTCAGTCTCGCGGTTGGGACTCGCTACGGAGCCTGAATCCAAATGGTCGCGGCCGATCACGATCGGTGCTTTCAGTTCCCCGCGGCGCACCATCTCATTAAACGCCAGTCCAAGCCTAGCTCTGTCACCTAAACCAACCCAGCAAATGCGCGCCGGCAGACCTTGAAACTGAATGCGCTCCTTTGCCATATCGAGCCATCGATGGAGATGGGTGTCGTTTGGCAGTAACTCCTTGACCTTGGCGTCGGTGCGGTAAATATCCTGAGGGTCACCCGACAGCGCTGCCCAGCGGAACGGGCCAATGCCACGGCAAAAAAGTGGACGCACATAGGCCGGAACAAAACCGGGGAAGTCAAAGGCGTTGCTAACACCTACATCCTTGGCCATTTGCCTAATGTTGTTGCCGTAGTCAAAGACGGCAATCCCACGTTTTTGGAATTCAAGCATGGCTTTAACCTGGACCGCCATCGAGGCCTTAGCATCCCGCACCACTTGATCCGGATTTGAGCGCCGCAAGTCAGCAGCCTGTTCGAGCGTGTATCCCTGAGGCAAATAGCCGTTGAGTGGATCGTGGGCACTCGTTTGGTCGGTGACCATGTCGGGTTTTATGTTGCGCCGCACCATCTCTGCGTAAACGTCGGCCGCGTTACCAAGTAGTCCCACGGAGACGGCCTGGCCCTGCTTGTGGTGATGGTCAATCATGGCAAGCGCCTCATCAATAGATTTGGCACCTAGATCTAAGTAGCGCGTCTCCAGGCGCCGCTGGATACGATGTGGGTCACATTCGACAGCAAGCATCGATGCTCCGGCCATGGTCGCCGCCAATGGCTGAGCTCCACCCATGCCACCGAGCCCACCGGTGAGAATCCATTTGCCGCGGAGATTGCCGCCAAAATGCTGACGACCTGCCTCGACGAAAGTTTCGTAAGTACCCTGCACGATCCCTTGGGACCCGATGTAGATCCAGGAGCCTGCCGTCATCTGCCCATACATCATGAGCCCTTTGGCATCTAACTCATGAAAGTGCGACCACGTGGCCCAATGTGGCACCAAATTGGAATTTGCGATTAAGACCCGTGGAGCGTCCTGGTGCGTCTTAAAAACACCAACAGGTTTACCCGATTGAATGAGTAGTGTCTCGTCCTCCTCCAGCTGCGTCAACGTGGCCACAATCTTGTCGTAACACTGCCAATTGCGAGCGGCGCGACCGATGCCGCCGTAGACGACGAGATCACTCGGAATCTCGGCGACATCGGGATCAAGATTATTCATGAGCATGCGTAGCGGTGCCTCGGTGAGCCACGATTTTGCCGTGAGCTTCGTGCCGTGAGCAGCCTTGATTTTGCGACTCGGATCATGACGACTGGTATGGGACATGGCGATACCTCAGATGGCTTCGTTTTAAGCATCAACAAATTTGTGATGATGAAATATTTCAAACAGTAGCTGGGCTGCTAAGCGTTCGGTCTTTTGATCCTGGTCTAGGAGCGGACAGAGCTCAGCAAGATCGTAACTCCTAAAATTGCCGCTCCCTGCCCAAAGGCGGATCCAAGGGAGCACGGTCGTGGGATTGAGACCGGTGGGTTGTGGGGCGCTGACTCCGGGAGCTACTGCGACAGAAAAGGCATCTAGGCAAATCGTTAGATAATTAACTTCATGTTTAGATCCAATTTGGCTCAAGATGTGAGCTGCGACTGAATCGATTGTCGGTTCAATTTGCTGCGCTGTCACGACCTCGACCTGATGGTGGCGTGCCGTCTCAAAGAGCATTTTGGTATTGCCACTCGGTTGCGCTCCGATACACGCGTAGTTGAAGGCGATACCTAACCTTTTACATAAGTCGGCCGCTTGCAAAAATGGTGTACCCGAAGATGCGAGCTTTTGCTCGATCAGTGGGCGCATATCGAGATGGGCATCGATATTGACCGTAGCAATGACCTGACCTGGGAAGGATTTGGTTAGGCCCAGAAAATGACCGTAGGCCAGCTCATGACCGCCACCCACAAGTAGAGGCGTCAGCCCCTGCTCGTGCAGCTGCCCGATGGCCCCAGCAAGCGTCTGTTGCGCCGCCTCAAGATTGCCGTCGTTACAGGTGATATCGCCAGCATCATATAGGGCGACTCCCTCCCGGTGCACGGGTAAGCGTGCAAAGGCACGCCGTGCGGCCGGGGGGCCACCCACAGCGCCTGGGCGTCCACGATTTCTTTTCACCCCCTCGTCGCAGGCGAAACCTATGAGGGCAAATCCAGGGCGCTTAATTTGCCCGGGCTGTACAAGGGATAGGTCAAGTGCTTGCGCGATTTGAAACATGGCCGAACCGCTCGGGGCATCTGGTCTGCCCTGCCACAGCGTCATATCAGGTTTTAGGTAGCGGTCGATGACAGTCACGACGCCGAATCCCCGCAGCAGAGGTGTTTGGAGGTATTTAGCCTCCTATTTTGTTGCAGGGTGCTCGACTTGGCAAGATCGAAGTATGTCTAGGTCCCGATAGCACAGGCTGTGGTAGGCTAGGCAGAGAAGATGCGATCGGCTCAGAGGGTGGGGACTACGCACATGGCTCAGAGGCTTTGGGATAAAGTTTGGATCAATGCCACCGTTGCCACAGCCAATGGTGGCTACGGTATCATCGAAAGCGGAGCTATCGCTGCCAAAGACGGTAGGATCGCCTGGCTAGGTCCCTTGACGGAAATTCCGACCTCACCAGCCGCTGGCGCCAGCACGGTGATCGATTGCCGAGGCGGTTGCATCACGCCGGGGCTAATCGACTGCCATACTCACGTGGTTTACGCTGGTGACAGACTCCGGGAATTTGAGCAACGCCTCAAGGGAGCGACCTACCAGGAGATAGCCGAGGCGGGTGGTGGCATCAAGGCAACCGTTCAGGCAACGCGGGCAGCCAGTGAGGACGATCTGCTGGCTGCAAGTCGGGAGCGCGTCAAAGCCATGATGGCATCCGGCACCACGACGCTTGAGGTCAAATCAGGCTATGGTCTTGATATCGAGAACGAACTGAAAATGCTGCGCGTCGCCCAGCGTCTCGAAGCCGATCTCGGTGTGACGATAAAGCGCACTTATCTTGGTGCGCACACCATCCCGGTGGAGTTTAAGGAGAGGCCTGACGACTATGTCGATCTCATCTGTCGGGATATGATTCCTAAAGTAGCGCAGCTAGGCTTGGCGGATGCTGTAGACGTCTACTGTGAGACCATCGCGTTTAGCCTGGCGCAGACCGAGCGCATCTTTAATGCAGCACTAGCTTGTGGGCTCTCGCTTAAGTGCCATGCAGAGCAGCTTTCAGACCTCGGTGCCTCGGCCCTCGCCGCGAGGCTTGATGCCTTATCGGTCGATCACTTGGAGTACCTGCCGGCCAAAGTGGTCGCCAAGCTGGCCGAGGGGCCCACGGTGCCTGTGCTGCTTCCCGGTTCGTTCTACTTTCTGCGTGAGACAAAAATCCCGCCGGTAGCTAGTATGCGCGCGCACAAAGTGGCCGTCGCCATCGCTACCGATTGTAATCCGGGGACTTCCCCCCTGCTCTCGCTCCCGCTTGCTATGAACATGGCCTGCACGCTCTTTAAACTTACGCCCGAGGAGGCCTTTCTAGGCGTCACTAAACACGCTGCCAAGGCCTTGGGGATAGAAAAAGAGCGCGGTACGCTTGAGATCGGTAAGCGTGCCGACATGGCGGTCTGGAACCTAACGCATCCGGCCGCTCTGTCCTACCAAATCGGCCATGCACCGTTACTTCAATTGGTCAAAGATGGTAAGTGTCTTTTGTCTAACGGACTCGCAGGCGGCTGATTTGTCGCAGGATCGACTGCTGTGCTTAATTTGGCAGCGTCAGACTGACCAATGTCCAGCATCATGGAATCTGAGAGTTGAGACACGTAATCAGCTAGGATCGTCCGCACGTCGTGTGCCGAGAGCGCTAGTGGGTCATAGTGAAAGGTGAGCGTCATAGCATCATGATACGTTACAACGCCAATCGCAAGGTTGGTATCAATCTTCACGGGTGGTAGTAACTCAAGACGCTTCAGCACTAAATGATCGATGACAACCTGGCCGTCACTGTTGTTTGGCAGGAGATGACGCCGAAAGCTAGGTCCAAGATTGCTTAGTACAACCGTGGCGGCGCATTTCCAATAGCCGGGACGCTTCAAGGCTAGGGTCAGGAGTCCCGGCACAAATGTCAGCAGCTTGGGGACGAAGGCGATGGCGAGTGCCAAACGATGCGATTTGATGCGCTTTGTCTCGGTCGTAATGCTGGTCATCAATTCATGCGGCTGCCTCAACTCAGCGTCCGTGCGGTCCAGGGCATACATCCCCATGTAGTTAGCGATTGGCAGATGATCATCATGCGGGGTGCGCATATTCACAGGCATACAGAGGCGGATGGTACGTCTTTTGCTGCCAGACTTGTTAAATTTAGCGAGGCTGAGAAACAGGTCGCGCAATAAAAGATCGTTGAGCGTGCCATGAAAAGCCCGTGCACAACGTTTGAGTGCTGCTGTAGATTCAGGACTAAACGTATAATTGATACTCGTCGGTGATTTTTTTTGCCGGTAATCCAACGCGGTCGGCGAGTCTTGCCGCCGTCGCGCCAAGGGTCTTGGGATGACAGCGTAGTAGGTAAACGTAGTCCTTAGGTCTATGGGTAGCCTTTTGACGATTTGCCAAAAGCTCAGATCAAAGTATCCACGTCTGGTAAACCGCCGCACTGCATGTGGCGGTAGCGCCTCATCTGCGACGGTCCTTTGCCAGACTGCCGCCCCGTTGGCATAGGCCTCAAATAACTTCTCAAGAAATCTGAGACCTCCAGTGCCGTCGGTGACTGCATGATGGAGTTGTAAATACCACTCGCTTGACTCATTATCTTCGCGGACGAAAAGTCTAAGCCCTGGTTCTTTACTTAGGTCGAATCCGAGTTGTCCAGGCCGAGGGAAGTTAAGCGGCGTACCTTTGGGTGCTACATCCAGAAACACTTCGGTGTCGGCATCTTCACGCCATCTTAAAAGAAATCTAAATTTAAAAAAGTTAGTGTATAGGCGCGAGCGCAATAGCGGTTGTTGACTTGCCGTATATTGTAGAGACCGTTTTAATCGTTCCCTGTCAACGCGGCCGGTAAATGTCGCCTTCAGCCAAAACACCATCGGATGACGCTGCGTGTCATCGGCGAGCATATAATGTTCGAAGCCAACAACGGGCCAAAGGCGCCTACGCACGGCGCCGGAAGTAAAAGCCATCGGGTCCTCATGGTGCATCCAAAGCGAAGCGGTGAAGCTACAGAGAGTACCTGCAAGTGGGTAGTCTTTTTTGCCTAAAATAGGTGGTTTTTCGCGGAAAAAATTGCCCTTTGCTCGCCTACTGATAGCATTTCGACTAAAATAGGAACTTGAGATTTCCTATTTAGACACATCGCAATCAGATCACCATGGCCTACCAACTTAAAGAGTACGCGACACGTCAGGACCTAGACCCAAGCCTTGCGGTCTTAGTGCGCCTATTAAATGTGTTGCCGTCTTTTGAACACTTGTCGCCAAGTATACAAAGATTTTTGTTTACAATAATGGCTAAGATAGGTAGCCCAAAAATCACCACGACAATAAATAAAGAATCATTTGTTATAAATCGGCGGCATAATCTCGTAATACAAACCTGGGGAACACCAGGTTTAAGTCCTGAGCGTCCAGCTTTACTTTATCTCCACGGTGGCGGCTGGGTCATTGGACGTGCTTCTTGTTTTGATGCTTTTTTTTCCAGACTCGCATCTAAACTGTCGTTAAAGATTTATGCACTGAATTATAGAAGAGCACCTGAGCATCCGTTTCCGGCTGCTATCGATGATGCTGTAGAGGCGTGGCAATGGCTTACGGCAAGATGCCGCAGCGATGGCCAGCTACATAGGCAGGGTTTGATGGTAGGTGGTGACAGTGCAGGCGGCAATCTCGCTGCTGTGCTTTCGATCAAGACGCGCGACGAGAATTTGCGCCTGCCAGACGCCCAAATACTCATTTACCCCGTGACTTCGGCACTTGATACTTGGTCATCTTTTCAACGCTACGACCAAGGATTCCTCCTCACGGCTAGCATGATGAGGGAGTTTGTTAGACACTATGCGCAGTCCCATTCTCTGAAGGATGGGCGACTGAGCCCTCTAGAGCACTCAAATCTTACGGGTTTGCCGCCGACGCTGATGGCGCTGGTGGGCTGTGACATCTTGCTGGATGAAGGCTTAGCTTTTGCTACGCGCCTAAGGCAGGCTGGTACTTCCGTAGAGATAGCCATTTATCCGCAGGTCATGCATGCATTCCTAAACTTTCTGCGATTCGATGCAGCCAGCCTGGCGGCAGACGATCTTATCGAACTGATCGACAAACTGATGAGCCAGTTGCCTGACCAAAAGAGTACCGCGGCTTAAGACTGATCGCCGCCGATGGGCCGAGGCCTAGGCCTTGAGGAACGGTGCGCAGAGCTGTTCGGTGATGGTCCAAAGTTTAGTTGCCAGCTCACTGTCCGTAGCGATGTGAGACGGCTTCTTGGCCTCACAGCTGGCAAAGTAGTCGCCATTTATTCCAGATACATCGGTTGAAGTGGCTAGGTAAACACTGGTCTGAGCACCCCTGTCTTCGTTAATGGCAAAGATTTTTTGACTGAGCTTAAGTAAAACTGCTAGGGCACCCTGATTGTTATGCCCGAACTTAGACGCCACAAATCCTGGGTGCAGACAGTTAACGGTGATGGAGCCACCGGCAAGCTTTTTGGCCAATTCTTTGGTAAATAAAATATTGCAAAGTTTGGAACGGCAATAGGCTTCCCACCCGCTGTAGTGACGCTCCCCTTGCAAATTTTCAAAGTCGAGTTTAGCGCCGCGATGTGCCTCACTCGATACCGAAATGATGCGGCCCCGAGGAGATTTACGCACCAAGGGAAGTAAGTGATGCGTCAAGACGAAGTAACCCAGATGATTTAGGGCAAAAGTGCGCTCAAAACCCTCCGGTGTTTTTTCGTACATCTGAAAGTAGGCGCCAGCATTATTGATAAGCACATCGAGCTGCGGGATCTGGTTCTGTGCGTCAAGCGCGAGACGACGAACTTCAGGTGGACTAGATAGGTCGGCCACCAATCCGTGATAGGTGGCAGCCGGGCGCAAACTCTGAAGCTCGCGCACAGTTTCTGTGGTCTTGGCGGCGTTGCGGCCCACGACCCAGATTGTGGTGTCCGGCCGACCAAGTTCCCTTGCAGTAACCTTACCAATGCCGTCGGTCGCCCCGGTGATCAGAATGTGTTTCATGGCGGTCCCTGGGTCTTATAAATGAACGATGGATGTTATTATATTGACCGACGCGGGGATCGACAAGCGGGCACCTGCGATTTACTGTGGCCGCCGTCCCACAAACAGGGTGTGCCAACTACCCTTCATGCCGTGTGATTTGGTTCTGGTAACGTTAACCTCAAAACCAATCCGGCCTAGCCTTTTAGCAAAAATCGGTGACGCCGCTGCAGACCAAAAGACCACAGTGCCGCCAGGCGCTAGGGCACTTTGAATCTGGTGGAGTCCCACTTCGCTATAAATGTCGTCGTTGTCTTTAGTGCATAAGCCAGCTGGTCCGTTATCGACGTCGAGCATGATGGCATCGTAGCTCCCCCTGGCGGTAGCTATGATCTCCATGACGTCGCGCTGGATGATGCGTACGCGCGGATCCTGCATAACGTCCGCCGCCAGCGGTAGGTCCGGGTTCTTGTTCCAAGCAATCACCGCTGGCATCAGCTCGGCTACAGTGACGACCGCCGTTTTTGGCGCCAGACGCAGCGTAGCGCGCACGGTAAAACCGAAGCCGAGACCACCTATGAGAATTTTCGGTTTCTTTTTGCCCACCAACTGCTCGCAGGCGATCTCTGCCATGCGCTCTTCGCTGCTAGACTGTCGTGTAGACATGAGCTCCAGGCCGCCGACCCGTATGGAGTAGGCGCCATCGTGCTCATAAAGAGCCATGGCGGTTCCGTCAGGAGTTTTTGCTTCGTCGATGAGGTTCCACTTTTTCACAAGCCTGCTCCGGGGGCGTCGCACCCTTGATAAAACCGTAGGGGCAATGGCGGCAGCCGTTTTTACAGCAATGACCACGCGCCAAGAGATAGTGGGCGGTCAGTACCATAAGGCCGTCTTCGTTCCAGTAAAAATCGACACCTTCTCGCAGCATGCGACCTCGTCATTCCGCCGTTTCCAGTTAGAATCTGTCATATCGGCCGGTTATATCAGAAGGTCAAGGACGTAGCGAGGCCTTCTCGCGCCAAATCTGGCCCCTTACATCCTCGAGTAGAAGGTCTTCACCGTCGCGACCTAATACGTGATTGGGTAGCATCGGCACCTTGCCCGAAGGGGTATCGACAATATAGGTCGGAATCCCCATACCTGTAATATTGCCACGCAGAGATTTCATCAACTTGAGGCCGTCATCGATCGGTACGCGCAAGTGCTCGGTGCCTTCAACCAAATGGGGATGAAACAGGTAGTAGGGCCGCACGCGGGCTTTGAGCAGTCCTCTTAACAAGGGCATCATGCGGTCCCTCGTGTCGTTGATGCCTTTAAGGAGTACCGACTGATTACCGACCGGAATGCCGGCATCAACTAGGTTACGGACAGCCTGGACGGCTTCGAGTGTCAGTTCTTCCGCGCAGTTGAAGTGCGTGTTTACCCAAACTGGATGAAATTTAGCAATCATTTTCGCCAGTTTAGCTGTGACTCGGTAGGGGAGGGTTACCGGGGTGCGTGTACCAAAGCGAATAATCTCAACGTGCGGTATGGCGCGCAGACGCTCGAGCAGGTTCTCGAGAGCGCTATCACTAGCGATGAAGGGATCGCCACCGGTCACGAGCACATCCCGGATCGCTGGATTGCTGGCGATGTAGGCGATGCCGTTGTCAATGATGCGACGGTTAAAGTGGAGTCCGTCCTCTTCGTCGCGACGCTTACGAAAACAGTAGCGGCAGTAAACCGGGCAAAGTTGAGCGACGCAGAAGGCCACGCGGTCTGGATAAACCTGCACTACCTCCTTGACCGGCGAGTGAGGGACTTCGTCCAAGGGATCCATGACTCCATGGCGCACATCGATCTCTTCGCTCCGTGGCAGAGCCTGCAGGCGCACAGGGCAAGGGACATCGGGGTCTGGGTTCATGAGCCCCATGTAGTAGGGGGTGATACCGGCGACGAAGGCGTCTTTGAGCAGGTGGAAGCCATCTCGTTCCGTCGCGGCGAGCGGTAAGACACTGGCCGCGCTAGTACCGTCCCCAATCTGGCGGCGCATATGCCAGCGCCAGTTTAGCACGGTCTCAGCTGGTACCTGGAACTGCCTAGCAATGCGGCTCGTGACCGAATCGGGATCTGCTACGAATCGTTTAAACTCGTCGGGCAGGAAATCGCTATCAGGTTCGGGCCCGGACGCTGCGGGCTGACAGGAGCGCACTTCTGGGGTATCACTAGGAGATCTCACGGTTCCTCCGCGGCAAATCAGCCCGGCCTTAGTCTCAGAAGAGGCATCTGCATGGCAAGTGTAAAAAAGCTCATCCTAGCCTCCCAGTCACCATTTAGGCGAGCGCTCCTCAGCGCCGCTGGACTGGAGTTCGAGGCCGCAGCGGCACCCATTGACGAATACACCATTCATGGTGACACCCCCGGTGTGCAGGCTAGCCGCCGTGCCGAGGCTAAGGCCATGGCCGTTGCAGCCATGCATCCCGATGCCATGGTGGTCGGCGCCGATCAGGTGCTTAGTTTTGAGGACTTAACCTTTGACAAGGCGCCCGATGTAGCCACGGCCAGAGAGCGGCTCCAAGCCCTAGCGGGACGTACGCACTATCTGCATTCAGCCTTTGCTCTCGCCTACGGCAACCGTGGTGACACGCCAGTGATCGTCCACAGCGAAAGAGTCGACGTCGGCATGACCATGCGTCCTCTGTCCGACTATGAGATCGAGGCCTATCTGGCCACGGGCGAATGGCGCGGCAGCGTCGGCTGCTACCAGTACGAAAATAAGGGTGTCCACCTATTCAGTAGCGTCAACGGCGACCAATCAGCGATCATCGGATTGCCGCTTCTACCGCTTCTGGCCAAGCTGCGCCAGGTTGGTATCAATGCTTTGCTGCAGTCCTCGCCGCCTTGGACACTGAAGCCTTAAAACTCGGGCAAATATCGGCTAAGTAGCACTGATCGCAAGCTGGTCGCAGAGCCTTGCAAGTGTATCGACCCAGCAGGATGAACCAGTGATGGGCCCGAGGCAGATACTTGCGGTCGATTTGGGCCATCAGCTTTGTCTCGCAAGCCTCCGGCGTCTTCTCGTTGTGGAGCCCAAGGCGCCTTGTGACGCGAAATACATGAGTATCGACCGCAAGTGTAGGTGCGCCGAAAAGCTCCGCCAATATTACATTGGCAGTCTTGCGCCCAACACCCGGCAGGGCCTCCAGGGCCGCCCGCTCTCCGGGTACTTTACCAGCGTGCTTTTCAATAATATCAGTGGCTAGCGCCACAGCCCTTTTAGCCTTGGTGGGGGCTAGGCCGATGCGCCGAATAAGCTTGAGCATGCCATCGGCTCCAAGTCTGACGACATCATCAGGGCCAAGGCCAGCGTCGTAAGCCTCGCGCACGGCTGCGTTCACCGCTTTATCGGTCGTTTGGGCCGACAACATGACGGAAAGCAGCAATTGGAAGTTGCTGGTGTAGTATAACTCGCAGCGAGGATCAGGATTGTGTGCCTCAAAACGCGCAAACATCTCGACAAGAGGGATGCGGCGGCGCTTTTTCGCGGGTGCTGACGACTCAGGCGTCGCCTTCGTTTTAGTCCGAGACTTCAACTTTAACGTCGCCAAAGACTACACACTGGCAGGCAAGCCGCTCATTGGGCTCGGCCGCCATCGTCTCAAGAAAGTCGCGCTCGTCATCCTTCATCGGGCTGATGTTGTCAGCCCCTTCAAGGACGCGCACCATGCAGGCACCGCAAGCACCGTCGCGGCAGCCAAAAAGAATAGAGGTATCGTGGTCTTCACACATGTCAATCATGGCGTAGCCCGACGGAACGTCGATGGTCTTATTGTCGGTCGTTATCGTAACTTTAGGCATGCTGTACATCGTCCTCTTGTGGACATAGGGCAAACTGGAGGGACCCTGATTGCGAACCCTATATCTATCGCCTCCACCTGATGTGGTCAAGTGCCGGCCGCGTATTTAGCGTCTATACCGGAGTTTGTATAATGAGGCACCCACCCTGCGGCGTCGACAAAGAGGCGGATCGCCTTGAAGCTGGGATTAGCACCGATATCGGCCCAGTGCTTCATGTGAGCCGGTATGCCGAGGAGGTCGCCCCGCTCGCAGAGTACCGAGAAAACCTCGCCTTCCGTGTGAAACCAAAAGAGCGACTGCCCGTCGACAAAAAAACGCACCTCATCCTCAACATGCGTGTGCTCGCCCAGAAACTTGGCGCGCAACTGCGCCACGTTAGGGGTGCCACTGTGGACGCTGATCACATCAGCCACCACGTAACCGGCACGCTCCATGAACGGCTTAAGTTTGGATCCGTATGCCTCAAGGATCACCTCCTCCGGTGCATCGTCCGCAAAGTAGACTGGAGCCTCCCACCTCTCGTGACAAATACCGCGCCCTTGCAAGTAGCTAGTGACCGCAGTCTGGTCGCTAAGTCTCTGTCCTGAAACGGGAATATGTAGTACGGCCATAACCTTAGTCCACTCGGGTTTGGGTGAGCTCGAAAACGCATCTTAGATGTGGAGGCTTAGGTTTGACAATAGTTGTCAAAATATGCTGATTTTGAAAGCCTCTGATAAGATTATGACACACTACCAAATCGACAAAAATGGATGGGACTTCCTATGCCAGTCAAATCTTCGCGTACCAGTCGCAGCCCCGATAAGTCATGGCAGCTAAAGGCATTCGACCTTAGTCTCGCTGGATGGATCGGTGGGTCAAGCGATGCTAAAGCCGCATCTAAGACCGCATCCAAGGCAGAAAAGGCGCTGAGCGGCCGGGTTGTTGTCGCCGGGCAAGCGGCTTCGACCAGTATGACATTAAAGCACCTTGGCCTTAAGTTGCCGCCTTGGCAGATGGAACGCGTTGGTCGTAAGCGGGGTGAGATCGTTCACTTGCCGACAGATGACGGGCCCTTATGGTTGGTGCAGCTTGAGGCAAGAACGGTAGCTCATGCACATCACGATCTGTTCAAAGTCAGCGAGTACGGGGTTGCTAGAGATTTAGCGGCGCAAGTGGTCTCTCCATTACTGGAGCAGACCATCAGTGAGGTTAAAGTTGAGTTCGTTGCCGCCACTGATGATGAGCAATGTGGCGCCCTGGTGGGCCTCGAGCTAGGTGCCTACCGCTACCGACTGATTCGTCAGCCGCGAGGGACAGCCGAACTTCCGCGGATCTCGGTACAAGGGGTAAAAACGGAGACTCTTGAGGCTGCGCAGCACCTCGGTAATTCTCTAAATTTTGCCCGGCATTTAGTTAACGTTCCTGCGGCAGAACTCAACCCCAAATCGTATGCAGATTTACTAGAAGAGATTTTTGCCGCGTCACAGTCCATGCAGGTTGATGTGTGGGGCGCTGCACGTCTGAAAAAGGAGCGGATGGGTCTACTTCTTGGCGTAGGGCAGGCCGCAACAGAGGGGCCAGCTTTAGTTCACTTGAAGTATCGCCCTAAAGGCGTCAAGAAGAGCGTCCGACCGATCGCTTTCGTCGGCAAGGGGATCACATTTGACACCGGTGGCCTTGATATCAAGGTTAGCTCTGGCATGCGTCTCATGAAAAAGGACATGGGCGGTTCGGCATCTTTGGCTGGTCTAGCACTTTGGCTGGAGCGCTCGCAGTTACCGGTGCCCTGTGACATATATCTGGCGCTTGCCGAAAATGCGGTTGATCAGACCTCGGTCCGTCCCGGTGATGTCCTGCTATCGAGGAGTGGCCTCACTGTTGAGATCGACAACACTGATGCCGAGGGGCGTTTAGTTTTAGCAGATGCGATTGATGTGGCCGTAAAGGCGCAGGGTGATGATAAGCCGGAGCTTTTGATTAATTTAGCGACGCTTACTGGCGCCATGCGCATTGCGCTCGGCACTAGAGTGGCCGGCATGTTTGCCAATAACGACGCGTTGGCAGAATCTCTCCTTAAGGCAGCCAAACGTGCAGCAGATCCAACTTGGCGCATGCCGCTTTTTGGTGACTATTTTAGTGCTCTCAAAACCCCTGTGGCCGACATGGCTAATTCCGGTCACAGCCGCTTCGGTGGTCCTATCGTCGCCGCCCTATTTCTCCAGCGCTTTATCGGTGATGTGCCTTGGGCTCATTTTGATATGTATGCCTGGAGCGAAGGCAATACCGGTGGGTGCATCGAGGCCGGAGGGACAGGGCAGTGTCTGCAGCTGTTAACGGAGTTCTTGAGAAGCCGCGTTCAGGCGTAATCTAAAGGATGCCTATCGTGACTCGGGACCTATGGCTCTCAGATGGCGCAAGCCATCTGAGCCCCGCACCATTGTTGAGAGCATCGGGTAGTCCCATCCAGGGTTCGACACAATGAAATTCCTGGCCGCTCTGGGTCCAAAGCACTAAGTAGCGATAGGATGGGTCCCAACCAAGGGCTATCGCATAACCACTAGCTGGAAACTCAACCAGTGCTTGATCACTTTTAAGATCGCCAAGTATGAGGTTACTGAGATGCGCCTGATGGAGAACTTGATGATCAGGCAAAGATGAGCCTGGAAAAGCAGTAGGTTTGCCGGCGCCACCTATGGCGGTGACTGGAAGCTGTATCTGTGCTGAAGTTTGTAACCTTGCCGTTGCATCTACCGATCCTTGCCATTTAGGTAGATAAAAATAGGGATGCCACCCTAAGGCCATAGGCATGCGTGGTGCCAAGGGAGAGTGTGCCCCAAGACAGGATACTTCTGTATCAATGAGCAAACTTGTATCGTTTAGCGTGTATTTTACTTTTAAATCAAAATCGAACGGAAATAATTGCCGCGAGGCATCGCTCGTATGGAGCGATAGCACGGCGGTACGGTCGTCAGCGGCGACAACCCGCCATTTGTGAGCGTAGGCAAATCCATGCAGTGGCATTTGCCAAATCTTGCCTGCCAGCTCATATTGAAAAGGAGTGAGCCCATGGAAGACTCGCCCAGCGAATGGAAACATAAGGGGCATGCCACCAGCGGGCCAGCCGCTTTCCCTGAGATCGAATTGGTGCGAGAGCCAAAGCACATCGCGGGACATGCCATCGGCGCTTTTGAGTGCTAGGGATGATAACAACCCACCACGCTCCGGCAAGAGCGTTGCTCTGCTGCCACCTGCAGTTTGCAATTCCAGCTTCACTGCCTTTAAGCCCTCAACGTCATAGCGGGGCTTGCGGTACCCCTGCGCTAGGTGATTCCCCCACTTTAACCTTTTTCTCGCCGTTGTACACCCAGTCGAGGTCGGGATTATGTTTTAACTCTAGATCGGCCGGATCATCCATCAGGCTATAGCAGTGTTCTAAGGCCTGAATAAATTCTTCTATGTTTGCTGCGCGCAAGGGCAGTGGAGCAAAAAATGGCGTTGGTAGACTAGACCTAAGGTAGTTCCATACCAATTTGACCCTGCCTAGAGTGGCCCGCGATACTTCCCGTAGGTGTTCCGGATAGCCTGAATGGCCAGGCCAAAGTTTAGTTGCCAATACGCCGTAGAGTTTTGCCCAACGATCGTAATCCATGCCGCAGCTGACAGTAAAACACCCATCCTTGCACAACGCGTAGACCGCCGCGGGGTCTGTAGCCATTAGCTCGTGCAATAGGGCTTGCACCATGAGGCTAATTTTTAGTGTCTGAAAGGGAAGCCGCTCGCTGCGCGATTGACGCAGCTCCGAGAAAATCCACGGGTTGCGCAGGGCACCACGTCCAATGATGACCCTGCTTACTGATGGGGCCATGGCGAGGCGTTCCCGGAGGCTCTTGAGGTCCGTAATGTCACCGGATGCGACGACCGGTGCCACTGCTCTTTGTGCAGCCCGCTCAATCAAGTCCCAGTCGGCTTGTCCTGTGTAGCGGCTTGGTCTCGTGCGTCCGTGAACCGTCAGTCGGGCTAAAGGCAACTGGCGTAGAGGCTCGATCAGCGCATTAAACTCACTAGCGCTTTGAAATCCGGTGCGCATCTTGATGGCAAATCGGGTAGGTCCCAACTCCCCGCTAATCCGCGAGGCCATCGCGCCAAATTCATCGGGGTCTCTGAGGAGGCTACTGCCTGCACCTTTGCCCACGCACTTAGGTGAAGGACATCCACAGTTGAGTTCGACGAAATCACAATGTTCTAGTAGTGCTGGCGCCACGCGGAGAAAGTCGTCGGTTTCGGCCGCCATGAGCTGGGGTACCAGACGGTAGGGTAAATACGATCGTAGCTCGTCTAATTCAGGAGCGAATTCGCGTGGTAGTTCCCTTTGTGGATAGGTCGCAGTCACTCGAAGAAAAGGCGTAGCCATGACTTGCGGCGCCGCGACTAGATGGAACCATAGGCGCATGGCTAGGTTGGTGACGCCTTCCATCGGAGCTAGGCCTATGAATCCCTCGGCGAATCCATTCCTGAATTCTTGTTTTGACGCAGTTTGCTTGTGATTGATCATAGAGTCTTCGAGTCATAAGGAAACTCCGTCCCTAGCACAAAGTTTAAGTCGATGCCTCTGATATTGTGTGTTGACGATAACAATCTAAAAACATTGAATAAATCAATCGGCTTTTGAACTCGAAGCTAGCCAAGTCTAGAGGCTTAGGTCCGCCTCGGTTAAACTTAGCTAGACTGATGAGTTGTTGCCGCTTGGATGTTGGGGGGTGCTGCGTTGATATCCGAAGCTATGAATAGATTATGGGATGACTTTTTCGTGCGGCCCATCAGTGAATTCGGACGATTCACGACGTTTTTTCTTGAGGGTGTGAAGCGCTGCATGGTGCCGATGATAGATAGGCGTCTCTTGCTCCGGCAAATGGAGTTTGTCGGTAATCGCAGTCTTGGGATTGTCGTCATAGCTGGTACTCTGGTGGGGGTTATTTTTGGCCTCATCCTCGGCAACATCTTTCGGCGCTTTGGTACGGAGTCCTTGCTAGGGGCTGCCACGGGTATTTCTCTCACTAAGGAAGTGGCGCCAGTCTTTTGTGGTTTTCTGGTAACTGCTCGGGCGGGATCTGCAATGGCAGCCGAAATTGGCACGATGCGCGTGAATGAGCAAATCGATGCCATGAGAATCATGTCTGTGAATCCCTACAGCTACCTAGTCGCTCCCCGGATACTAGCAGCCAGCCTGGTCATGCCACTACTTAACTGTGTTTTTGTTCTGGTCGGTAGTGTCGCTGCTTACGGTGTGGCTGTCGCATTTTATGATGTCGATACTGGGGTATTTATTGAGAAGATGCGCTGGTTGGTGCGTCCCGCCTATCTAACACAGGGGATGCAGAAGTCGGCCGTGTTTGGTTTGCTCATCGCATCGATTGGATGTTTTCGCGGTTTTTATGCTGGTGGCGGTGCCAAAGGAGTTGGAAAAGCCACGACGGAAGCGGTTGTGGCCTCCCTCGTGGCTATATTGATCGCGGATTTTTTCGTGAGCTATCTTCAGTTCGACAAGTTTCTGTGAGTACCTTTTTAGGTACCAGTCACTTCGAACTGACGATGGAGTAGGCTCAGACCCTTGAGGTTCCTAACATCGATAATCAGATCAACAAAGGTCCCATCTGTTTTGTTGGGTTTGAACTCCAACACCTTGGGCACGCCTAAGCTGCGTACTTTAAATTTTTCGGCATGAGGAGTTGAGTCTATAATCTCTACCCGACCGTCACGATGCAGGTAGCGTGCCGTAGCATGGATACTACCTAGGGCAGGAACGGCGCGGTCATTGCGTAGACGGAACGATATCCGCATACCCTGCTGTCTATGGAGACTGTATTTAAACTCCGTGAGTTTTAACCCGGCGCCTTCGTCATCTTCTTCAACGACATCAGTATCCAGTTTCCGCTCAGTGGAGTCAGCTGCAGCGGTATTAACTGGTGTCGGTTTAGTTGCATTGGGTAACATATTGACCGGTTTTGCTCCACTAGCCGCCACAGGCAGTGGCTGCACTGGTGGACCCATCTCTTCTTTGTCCTTTTGACCGAGTACATCCACCATTTCGCTGAGCTTTTCAACCGCAGCCAGCGGCTTAGCAGTCAGCGTTGCCGTGCTAGCGCCGGAATCGGCTGCAGCGACCTGTTGGTTTTTAACGTTAGCTTTAGCGGCTGCGGCTGTTAGTTGGCTAGAGCGGCGCTCGGCGGCAGTCTGGGCGGGCATGACCATTTTGTGTTTAGGAACCGTCACGAAATAAATAGCCCAAGCGACACTGGCGATGAGGATAAAGGGGGCGGCAGAGAGAGCGGTCTTACGATAATTCGGCGTCGGCTTTTGCTGCTCGCGAGGTGATTCGGGAGTGCCGAGACCTTTATTGATCTGTTCAAGCTCGCGGGCCACTATCACAACACCGTTAGGTGGCACCGCCTTACTGTGACCGAGAGCTGCGGCTAACTTGCTCGGTGGTAACGTGGCAAAGATCTGGTTAGCGCGCTTGATGGGCATAACCGAGAGTAACACGGCCACATTGGTTGCCGAGGTTGCTGCCGCATACGCAGCTAGCCGGTCATCCGACATAGCCAGTATCGTGGCTAGTGCTTCCTTCTGTAGATGTTCCATGATGCCGTCTCCTGCGTCTTAGCCCTTGACCACTCGGTGGGTCGCTTCGGCTATGCAGATGCTAAAAGGTGGGGATTCTTTTAGTGTAACATGCACAGCTAGAAACCTACTGATAATGGTCCTCCCGCGCCTGGGCTTGGTTAACTATAAATAAAACGTGTAAATGAATTAGATTTAGATCATTAGCGGCTTTGCTGGTCAGTGTCTTCGGCTTCTTCGGGTAGTTCGCTGAGGTCATTTTGTTCGGCGTCGACGAGCTGGGTTAGTTGATCGCGCATAGCGGTGAGCTCGGTTAATAGCTGCTTGCGTTGCCCCTCAAATTTGGCCATTTCGCTTCGAACCGTGGAGAGGTGGATATCGTTGTCAGACAGCTCCTCCATCTTCGAGCGCATCAGTTCTTCAAAGAGCACGACTTCGCCAAATTTCTGGCTCGGCCTCGAGTTCATGATATTTCGCAATGCCAACGTTAGCGGAAGCGCGCAGCTGATCGCAGCTAGCGTCGCTTTTTGCCAAGTTGTCATGCGCAAACTCATGAAATCATAACTCCAGAATGATCCACTCTCCTGGGTACAACTACGGAGGTTTACCCCGAAGTTGCGTCGTACGTGAGAGCGCGCACGAACACCATAATTAAAATCCTAAGCATTCAATTGGGTGATTCGTCACGACCGCGCCAATACTTGAGTGTCCTACCCAAAGTGTCATGTTGGTCGGGCGACAAAAAGGCGTCGCTTTGGCCAATCTGGCCGGGTCATTAGGGTGTCGCGAGAATTGCCTAAATTTTTGTCAGTTGGGTATTTTTTCTTGCTGTGAGCACCATAGCTAGGTGCTGAAATTAAAGGAGGAATTTTTTTCCTATGCGATTTCGTTGCATGTTACGAGGTGGTCGAATCAATTTTCTTAGTCCATTTGACAGGGTGATGGCGCGGACATCTGGCGCAAGTCACTCTGTCGCAATTGACAGTGGCTCGCATGTGGTTATTTTACTGCTTCTTGTCGTTTTAAACTGTTTGGTGGGAGCAAATTTCGGTGGAACAGAATGTGACTGAATTAGTGACTGGCGTGAGTGGAAGATCTTTTGTGAATGTGGGACTGAGAGACGGTCCCTGGTCAAAACGTCAGTTAAAAATTGCGGGAACTAATGTTTATTTCGCGGATCAGGTATTAGACTTGAGTGATTTTCATCTTACTCTGCGTCTTTTTCGTCTCTACGCGATAGCAAAGGGTGGACGCTGTTCCCTTCGTGAAATTCTAGCTTTTGTGTACCGCATGCAACCCACGCAAACAAATTCGGCGCGATTTCATAAGTCAGCGAGGGTAAGAGCAGTGAAATTACTTTCGCGTGCCCGTCTACTAGCGATGAAATACTTTGACGACGAGCTTGATTGGTTCTGCTACGACTATAAAACGCGTACTTGGGCTCTCTATCGAGGCTGTGACGCGGCCTCTGTGCGGCAGCTCCATTCGTAGTTTTTTGGGGGGCAGGGAGTACCCGAGGTCAGTGACTCCCTGGTGTCAGATTTGTTTGAAAGGAGCTAAGAGCCGCTTTTTTAAATTTGTTAAGCTGGCGCTGCGAAAGTGGCGTTTTTACATCGGCAGCAACTACTTTTCGGCTGGTTTGCACGGATCTAATTTTTGCCCTAAAGGCTGCCGGTCGTGCCCCAATTTGGTCAACAAACCGTTTTGAAAAGTGTGCTTGATTACTGAACCCGCAAACGGATGCGACGTGACGGAGTTCTAAATCTGGTTTGTGGGTTATGACAGTCTTTGCCAAGTGTACGCGGTAGTTCCAAATCCACTGCATGGGAGTCAGACTACAGGTTGATTTGAACAGACGGTTTAAGCTTACTTTTGCCAGCCCTGTGGAGTCAGCCAGTTCCTCCAGCGAAATCGAGCGATCGTGATTGCGGATCAGGTATCCGACAGCTCGTTTGAAGTCCCTGGAGTTGAGTTTTACGGGGCGTGGCATAAGGAGTGTTCTCCCTCCGCCCAATATCACTGCAACGCCTGTGCCGTGCATAAAAATACAGCAATGAAATATTAAATCTAATAGTTTCATTCTGTTGTAGATCGGATCGCGGACGACGAAGGCTGGAAATAGGCCACGTGGATAAATTATGGGACGTTTAGTGGTGAAAAAAAGGACACCCTGAAGGTGTCCGTCCGTAAACTCAAACAATTTAGTTTGTTAGTGCTTCGGCGTTTGTCCGCGGACAAATTTGTGGCATTGGACGCATTCGAGAGAGACACGTACGTAACCTACCGTAATTCCCTCGAGATTATGGGCCTTAGCCTGATCTTTGACGTATGCCGCTGCAGTTTGAAAACTCTTCGAGTAAAACTGGAAGTCTGGTGAATCGCGTTTACTCCAAGTCGTGGCCTTACTAAGGTCGTGAAGCATCCCGGCAAAATGCTCAAGCTTGCTGTAGTCTTCGGTGGCAAGTGCATCGAGAAGACCATGAGCGGCGGTGAGCTTGTCCCGCATTAAAACTTTGACGTTGCTGTCAGCGGCCTGGGCTATTGGGGCCATTGCTGATAGGGCTGTGATGACAATTCCAAATGCAGATTGCATTTCTGGCCTCCTTTAGGTTTTTTGCTGTGACTTAGCGTTGTCGATTAATTTCCTCAGCTCGGCGAGCAGTGCCTTAACATCAGGCGGGATATGAGTGCCGCTGGAGCCGCTAAACCCAACGGTATAACTCTCCTCAAGGAGCGCGTAGGCCTTTTCAGCAAAAGGCGCTGCGGGAGCCATACGGATAGCCGTCTCAAAATCAAACTCCTCCCTGGAGATCCAATAAGAGTGAGATAGCAGCGATTCCGTGATTCCGAGTAAGTAGTAGGCTTCGGCGACATCGGGCGTTGCCTCTGGGTGATCGTGGACGTAACGATTGAGGATAGCTGCTGCGGTGATGTAATGAACTGTGCCATTACGGTCGCGCGGAAATTCCATCATTTCCCGGCCTTGAGACAGCACTCTATGAGCGGTTGCTACATCGGTTTTGGCGAGTGCTTTTTCGTTCTCGAGTTGCTGAATGGCATCAAGCCAATGGCTCATTTGACTTTTGACGTGCCCCGGTAGGTCAGGTCTTGCTAGGATTTTGTCTATCAGTTTTTTGGGGCGATCGAGGTCGCCTTTGGCATTAGTGGCGATTTTTAGGTAATCGGTAAACGAGCCGAGCAAACCAATGCTATTGAGTGGCACGTTGCCGCTGGCAAAATAGTCTTCATAGGTCTTCATTGCATCATCGAACTGTCGACTCACTACGTAGAAATGAGCCTTCTCGAGGGGATGCAGGCGGTCAATTTTAAGTGCGGCGAAGAAACCAGTAGCAGGTGGAACTTTGTGCGTTTCGGGTAGGCTCTCATGACAGGCAATGCAATTTTCAGTCATATTGTGTATGGCGAATTTTGCCTCTTCGAAATCGCCACGCTCGAAGCGGCGATATGCATGACGCGCATCGTTACGGAGCGATTTGGCGATGTAGTCAAAGGCCTTATCTTTGCGCCGTGCGTGGTCTTCGAGGTGGGTTGCGCTATCCATGAGTTGTTTCAAATCTTTGCTGATCGCAGCTCTGTTTTTTGCCGATTCAAAGCTAGAATCATCAAAACTTAGCGGCAAAACACGAGATAAAGGAGCGATAATTTGTTGCATGATGCTCTGTGTCGGTGCGTCCTCTTTCGCCTTGGTGCCTGGAGCTGCGTAGCTCATTTGCCAAGTAGGCAAAAAACTTAAGGTTAAACCAACGACTCTACATACTTTGCATAGTGAAAAAGCCATGCGTATCCCTCCATGGAATCAACAATTCGCTACATACCCAAAATTCTCGCGTGCGATTGGGGTCAGGCCAGGGCGCCGTGGTGCGGTGCCAGCAAGCCATGCTTTTCCATTCGGTAGCGCAAAGTATGACGGGTAATCCCTAACAATTGTGCCGCTCGGGTTTGATTGTGTCTAGCCTGGTCTAAAGCTTGCGTCAAAAGGCTCTTTTCAAGATCATCCAAATTTACACCCGAGGCTGGTAACCGAAAGTTGCTGGTGACTGGTTCTGGGGCTTGCGTGCTAGGCAATCGATCACAGGTCATGGTTGTTTGGCGATCAGCGTTCGTCGGGTGTGCCATGGCTCCGGCGCGGATCGGCATAGGTAACTGCCGCTCATTGGTTGGTGCGAGTACCGGACTAGGCATTGGCAATTGCCGCGCTTGCGGTTCAAGGTCGCTGCTCAGCGGTGGCGCGCTAAGAGACTCGGGTACGGTATCTATGCGTAGATGGCGGGGCTCAAGTAATTGAGGTTCATAAAATACCAGCGCGCGTTCGAGCACATTCTTCAATTCACGCACATTGCCCGGCCAATCGTGTTGCATTAGCACAGCTAAAGCCTCCCGACTCACGTCAGGCCTATGAAGTTCCAGGTCCGAACTTAGTTTTGTCAGAAAGAAGGCGACTAAGTGAGGGAGGTCGTCGATACGTTCTCGCAGTGCCGGTACGTAAACTGGCAAAGCGCTGAGGCGGTAATAGAGGTCGGCTCTAAAGCGCTTTTCGGCCACCTCCTCAAGTAGATTGCGGTGGGTTGCAGCGATAATACGTCCGGTAAATTCAATATCTTTAATACTACCGAGGCGTTTAAACCGTCGATATTCGATCGCCCGGAGTAGCTTGGCTTGGAGTTTCAACGGCATATCGCCAATCTCGTCAAGAAAAATGCTGCCGTTTCGGGCTATCTCAAAAAGTCCTAGCTTGCGTTCTCGGGCATCGGTAAAGGCGCCTTTTTCGTAACCGAATAGCTCGCTTTCGAGAAGCGTTTCAGGTATCGATGCGCAGTTGATCTCGACAAAGGGGTGGCCTGCCCGATCACCCCACTCGTGGATGGCCCGTGCGGCTAGCTCCTTGCCGCTGCCGCTTTCGCCGAGAATAAGTGCAGTCTGAGCTTTGCTTTTGGCGATTCTAGCGAGCTCGCTATGGAGTTGCCGCATGGCGACGGTGTCGCCGATGATTTTAACTTCACTGCAGCCGGCTTCGCGGCCTTGCAGACGGCTGACTTTTTGGCGCAATTTAGCAATTTCGGTGGCGCGGCCGACGGCAGCTAGAAGATCTTTCATATCGAACGGTTTTTGCAAATAGTCACAGGCGCCAAGGCGTAGCGCCGTGATGGCCGAATCGATGGCGCCGTGGGCGGTAATTAAGATTACCGGCATGTCGGGGTGTTCTATTCTCCATTTCTTCAACAATTCTAATCCATTACCATCTGGCAGGCGTAGGTCGGTGACAGCTACGTCCGGGGTGAATTGGTGGAAACGCTCAATGGCCTCCCGGACGCTACCGGCTCGCATGGTTTCGGCGCCAAGTCCGCGAAGCTCGGTGTCTATGCTCCACGCGAGAATGTCTTCATCATCGACGATAAGTATTTTGGTATCTTTGAGGTTGATGGTGTGGCCGGGATTTTTGGTAGATGCGGTTTGGATAGTCATAACGGATCCTCAAGATTCGGTTGAAGGCATAAGGTCGCTGCTATCGTGTTTTGTGTCGGGCAGATGCATGGATACCTTAGCGCCGCCGAGGGCGCTCCTTTCAATGGTGATTTGACCTCCGTGCGCTCGCGCGACTTTTGCTGCTAGGGCGAGGCCGAGTCCGGTGCCCGCCTCTTTGGTAGAGAAGAATGGTTCACAAGCGTGTTTCATCGCTAGTTCCGTGAACCCGGGGCCGTTGTCCGAGACCTCGATCGTCACCTTTTGCGGCGTTCGGTGGATGGCTACCTTTACCCTGGGGTGGTCGGCTCCGGGATTGCCCATGGCTGCTTCGGCGGCATTGCGGAGGATGCCAGCTAAGACTATGCGGAGGCGTTCATGATCGACCTCTAGCAACACCGCGTTGGCTGGTGCCACGGTATGTGTCTCAATCCCTGGTAATCCCGCTGTCATATCCCGCATCGCCGCGCTGAGAACTGCCAACAGATCTGTGGGTTGGAGGTCAATAACGGCTGGCTTGGCAAAATCAATAAGTTCCGATACGTATGCGCTGAGGCTAGTGAGGCGCCCCCGGATGCGGATTAAAGCGTCGTCGACCAGGGGTTGATTTCGCGCGGCGTGAGATTGAGCGGTTTGGAGCTGAGTCTCGAGGATGCTGAGCGCGGCGCTGATGCCGCTTATGGGGTTTCTGATGTTGTCAGCAATCGTTGAAACCCACCGGGCCATGGTGATGAGGGCGGCATTTTGTGTGGGAGTTGGTTGCGTCATCTGCCTCAGATCCTTACCGTTAAACGCGGCACTTCCTACTAAGCAACTTTGGTGCCATATTTTTATTTTCCGCAATATCCGGCGATCGTATGCTTTTATGGCTATCCTGGCGTACAGTGTGACACCACACAGGTGTGTTATATCCCGCAGAGAGCGGGATTCAAATCTAAAAACTGTTGGCCCTGTTTTTGCTACAGTGGGTGACCTATGAGACAAAATGATTCTTATTCCGCGTCGATTTTCAATAGTTTGATGGAATCAGCACCAGACGGCATTTTGGTGTGCGATGCCGATGGTAGGATCATGTTGGCCAGTAAGCAATGCACCGACCTTTTGGGCTACGAGGTCAGCGAACTTGTGGGCGCATCGATTGACATGTTGGTTCCCGAGTCTGGGCGCCCTAAGCATGCAGAGCTGCGGTCGTCTTACATGAAGTTGCCGCGTCCTAGGCCTATGGGAGCTGGGCTTAATTTGTCCGCACGACGTAAAAACGGCAGCTCCGTTCCCGTGGAAATAAGCTTGAGTGGTACCGAAGTCGATGGCAGCAAGTGTGTCATCGCCATCATTCGGGACGTGAGTGATCGGCGGCGCCTAGAGATTGATCTGCAGCGTCTTGTTGCGGAGCTCAAAAGGTCAAATGAGGAACTGGAGCAATTTGCTTACATTGCCAGTCACGACTTGCAGGAGCCGTTGCGCGTGGTGAGCGGGTACACGCAACTCTTGAAAAGGCGCTATGCTGGGCAACTCGACGACGAGGCGCAGGAGTATATCGATTTTAGCGTCGAGGGTGTCAAACGCATGCAGGCCCTGATAAATGACTTGCTTGCTTATGCGCGTCTATCGACGAGAGGACGTGAATTTAAACCTACGGACTTGGGCCAACTTGCTAAGCAGACTATTTTGTACCTCTCGCCTGTGATTGAGGAAGCAAAGGCGCACATCGAGTTGGACGCCTTACCGATTGTCATGGGTGATCAGTCGCAGCTTTCTCAAGTACTGCAAAATCTTCTGAGCAACGCGCTGAAGTTTCGTTCCCCAGAGCGGCCAATTGTCATTAAGATTAGCGCCGCGCGTCGCGGCGATGAATGGGTGATTCAAGTTGCTGATAATGGTATCGGCATTGCCCCCGAATACCGGGAACGGATTTTTGTCGCTTTTCAGCGACTTCATACGCGCGATCTTTATCCCGGCAATGGCATCGGACTGGCTATCTGTAAAAAAGTTATCGAGCGTCACCACGGGCGCATTTGGGTTGAGCCGGTATCGACTCAAGGTACCGTGTTTTGTTTCACACTTCCTGTGGCTGGGAGCCAAGATTCTTGAGTCCCTATCATTTAAGACGACCTATTGAGATCCTCTTGGTGGAGGACAATCCTGCTGACGTGCGGCTCACTATCGAGGCCTTCAAAGAGGGTAAGGTGCGCCATAATTTGACGGTAGCCAGAGATGGAATTGAAGCAATCGCCATGCTGTACGCGTATGGAAATTATGCTGCAGTGCAAAGGCCCGATCTTGTGCTTTTAGACCTCAACTTGCCGCGCAAGGACGGTAGAGAGGTCTTAGCTACCGTGAAGGCCGACCCGAGTTTACGCAGCATTCCCGTGATCGTTTTGACCACATCATCAGCCGAAGAAGACATCCACCAGTGCTATGAACTCCATGCCAACTCGTATGTAACGAAGCCAGTTGATATGGATCAATTTATTGCTCTGGTCAGGACTATTGATCTTTTCTGGTTTCAGGTTGCGCAGTTACCGCTACTTTAGCGTAGCCTCAGTAAGCAGTCTTCATCTGCCAAAAATCTGTGTACCATAAAAACCTCGGGGTCCCCGATATACACCTGCACCAAGACGCTGATAAGGTCCAAGCATGTTGGCTCTGTGACCTGCACTGTTGTACCACATATCAACAAACCTCTTGGCGACGTCTTCAGGGGATCCTCCGCCTCCACTAAACATCGCTACGTTTTCAGCATTAATCTGTGTGCCTGCGCCAAACTCTTGCTGATGTAGGGCATTCCTAGCGCCAGGGAAGCCGCTGTGGCTGATCGCACCTACCTGACTTTGCTCGCGCGACCAGTCTCGTGACACGAAAGCCAGATTCTTATCGTGGCGCAGGGGGCTCATGCCGCTGCGCTTTTCGTTGGTAAGTCGCACTATAGCGAATTCTACCTTGCATGTGAACTCGTCGCCCTTGTGGCAGTCGCTGATTGCCGGATCCGCATTGGTCGGAGGCGTTGCAGCTGGGGGCGATATGGGCTGAGGCGCTGGCTGAGGCACCGGCTGGGGCGCTGGGCCTGCAGGTGAGCGACTGGCAGTTACAGCTCTGGTCAAGTCAAATGGGCCGGAAGTCTCGTCGTCTCCGGTAGCTTTGGCCTTGGCACTTTTAGACATGGTCGAAACCTTCCGGCGCCGCGTCGTGGCATCGTTGCTCTGGCTTTTATCATCCTCGCTGCTTTGCTCAGCTCTCCTGGTACCCAGGTCGTCGCTGGGTTCGGGACTACCGCAGCTGACGAATGACAACAGGGCGCAGAAGATTGTTACAGCAGTTTTATTCCGATGCGCGGCCATAACTTCCTCCACAAGACCGAGGGCCCGAGAGAATTTCGGCAGAATGCGGTCAAACTTGAGAGGTAATGCAAAAAACCAATAAAAAAATAATAATTACAGTTATCTGTCCGTGACGCATCCGTCGGAGGCCGAGCTCACCGTTCTGATGTACTTATAGAGCACTCCCGATTTTGCCTTCAGGGCAGGTGGTGACCACTCCTTGCGGCGGCGGGCCACTTGTTCTTCATCTACATGCCAGTTAATCTTCAGTTGAGTAGCATCGATGGTAATGAGATCTCCGTCTTCCACCAGGGCAAGAGGCCCGCCTGCCTGAGCCTCAGGCGCAATGTGACCGACGATAAAGCCGTGCGATCCGCCAGAGAAGCGGCCATCAGTCAGCAGGGCCACATCGCGCGCAAGTCCTGCACCCACGATGGCGGAAGTAGGTGTCAGCATTTCTGGCATACCAGGTCCCCCCTGGGGGCCCTCGTAGCGGATGATCACGACAGAGCCGCGCTTAATGGTCCCAGTGCTGAGTGCTGTGAGCATAGCCTCTTCGCTATCAAACACGCGGGCTGGCCCACTAAAGCTGTCACCTTCCTTGCCAGTAATTTTTGCCACGGCACCTTCCGGAGCCAGGTTGCCGCGTAACACTTTGATGTGCCCTTGATCCGCAAGCGGAGCATGCAGGGGTCTGATGATTTTCTGGTCCGGGCTGAGATCGTCCAGAACGGATAGATTTTCTGCGAGGGTTTTCCCGGTGACGGTCATGATGTCCCCGTGGATGAGTCCATGACGTAACAGTAGTTTCAATACTCCGGGCGTGCCGCCGACGGCATGAAGATCGTTCATCACGTAAGTACCGGATGGCTTTAAATCGGCAAGATATGGGACCTCTTTGCTGACGCGCACAAAGTCGTCTAGGGTCAGGGGTACTTCGACCGACTTGGCCATAGCAATTAAGTGCAACACGGCGTTTGTTGAACCGCCAAGGGCCATGGTGATCGCGATTGCGTTTTCGAAGGCTTGACGCGTCATGATGTCACGCGGCTTAATGCCAGCTTCCATCAAATGACGAACGGCCGCCGCTGCCGCGCGACATTCTTCAGCCTTGCCTGGGTCGGCAGCTGGTGTCGAAGACGAATAGGGTAAGGTCATGCCCATGGCCTCAATCGCCGCCGCCATCGTGTTGGCGGTATACATGCCGCCACAAGCTCCTTTGCCGGGGCAGCTGTGCCGCACTATAGATTGACGCTCCTCCTCCGAAATGGCCCCACTTAGGGCAGCACCGTAGCTTTGGAACGCCGACACGACATCTAGCCGCTCACCGGGTCGTCGCGAGCCAGGTGCTGTTGTGCCGCCGTATATCATGAGCCCTGGTCTGTTCAAACGACCGAGAGCCATCATTGCGCCTGGCATGTTCTTATCGCATCCGGGGATGGCAATTAAACCGTCATACCACTGCGCGTTCATCACCGTCTCGATGGAATCAGCGATGATATCCCGCGAGGGCAGTGAGTAACTCATGCCATCTGTGCCCATCGATATACCGTCACTGACCCCAATTGTGTGAAAGCGCATACCGATGAGACCTGAGGCGCTCACTGCGTCTTTAGTGACACTGGCAAGGTCCCCTAAATGCATATTACAGGGATTGCCATCAAACCAATTGGCGACGATGCCGACCTGGGCTTTGGCCATGTCTTGTGGGCTTAAGCCTGTGGCGTAGAGCATTGCTTGGGCAGCGCCATGCTCTTTGGGTTGCGTGATGGTGGCACTAAATGTATTTATTGGCTTAGACACAGATTACCTCTTTCATCCCAAAAACGCCTTCACTGTGGCTTGGCGAAACTCATGCGCGATCGCAATTCCCGTCCCACTTGCTCCATCAAGTGGTTGGCACCGGCAGTGCGCATGGCTTTGAAATTGACGGCGCCTTTCTTGTTTTCTCCGAGCCAATCGCTCGCAAATTCACCACTCTGCACGTTTTCGAGTACCTTTTGCATCCGTTCACGAACACTGTGGTCAATAATCTTAGGACCAACCGTATAGTCACCGTACTCGGCAGTGTTAGAAATAGAAGATCGCATGTGAGCGAGTCCGCCCTCGTAGATGAGGTCTACAATAAGCTTCATTTCATGAACGCATTCAAAGTAGGCCATGGCTGGACTGTAGCCGTTCTCAACTAGAGTCTCGAATCCAAGTTGAATGAGGCTTGTTAGTCCTCCGCACAGCACAGCCTGCTCCCCGAACAGATCCGTTTCCGTCTCCTCTTTGAACGTGGTTTCGTATACGCCAGCACGGGTGCCCCCGATCGCCTTAGCGTAAGAGAGCGCTAGTTGTAGGGATTTTTGGTCACCAGTTACGAGCGTTGCAACTAGACAGGGCACACCCTTACCTTGACTAAACTGGCGTCGCACCATGTGCCCAGGACCTTTGGGAGCAACGAGGAATACGCTGACACCTGCTGGAGCCGCAATCTTATCAAAGTGGAAATTAAATCCATGAGCACAAACGAGATAATCACCAGGCTTAAGTGCCGGGGCGATATCCTGCTCGTAGACTGCCGCGGCAACTTCGTCGGGAACAAGTAGCATCACCACATCAGCGTAGGCCGCTGCCGCAGCTGGGGTCAGCACGCGTAGACCCTCGGCCTCTGCTTTGGCTCTGGATTTGCTGCTCTCAGGCAGCCCTACGACCACATCGACTTCATTGTCGCGCAGGTTAAGTGCATGAGCATGGCCCTGACTACCGTAACCTATGATGGCGACCTTGCGCCCGCGAATGAGTTGGAGGTCGGCATCGTCTTCATAGTAAACATGGAACGAGTTTGTAGTTGTCATGACATCTCCTAACATGTGAGGGCGGACTGCATCTCAGTCAGACTCGAAAGTGAAATATTTGAGGGTTGCGGCAGAACTTCTCGGATAGATTCCAATTCTATAAGTTTACTAAGGTCTCGCGAAACCGCCTGCAGCTGCTCACTGGTTGCTCTAAATTCAAGGGTGACAACGACTTTCTCATAAGACTTAGTTTCGTCGAGTTTGAATTGAGCTATGTCAAGGCCGCGGCGGGAAAACACTAATGCCACCCTGGCTATGATCCCCAGGGAACGACGCATCTTGAGTTCGAGCCTGACTCTGTCGCCAGTGGCATTCAAAAACCGTGGCGCTGGCATAGGGTCGGCAAAGATTGATTGATTGTTACTAGTTACTAACGTGCGGTCGCGAGGCATATCAAGTACTCCCTGTAGGCATGGGTAATTGTGCCTTAGGATGGGCGAGGACCATATCTTGAGCGGACTTACCCGCTGGTATCATCGGCCAAACGTTATCTTCGTTTTGGACCTGTGCGTGAATCAGGCACGGGCCTTCTCGATAGGCAAGTGCCTCGGTGATAGTTTGGTCCAGTGTCGTTGAAGTATCGACATAGAATGCCTTGATACCGTATGCCTCTGCTAACTTAACAAAATCGGGATTGCCGTGCATGGATACACTGCTTAGCCGATTTTGATAAAAGAGCTGCTGCCACTGGCGCACCATACCGAGGCATTGGTTGTCTATGATGACAATCTTTATGGGCAACTTGTGAATGGCTGCCGTTGCCAGTTCGGCCTGTACCATTTGAAAACCACCGTCTCCGACGACGGCGATCACTGTGGCGTCTGGGCGACCGAATTGAGCACCTATGGCTGCTGGTAAACCGAATCCCATCGTACCGGCGCCGCCAGAAGACAGCCAATTGCGATGCCCATCGGTCAGAATAAATTGGGCAGCCCACATTTGATGTTGACCGACATCGGTGGTCACCACGGAGTCGTTAGGTGCCATCCGGTGAATAGCACTTAACACTTGGGCTGCGCGCAGCCGGTGTTCCCTGCCTGCGATGATGCCGTCGCTATGTTCGACTACGAGCGGATGCTTTTTGCGGTAGGCCGCCAGTTCCTGGCGCCAAGCTATGGTATCAAGCTGATCCACAAGTTGTAGAATCTCAGCAATGGCTAGACGGGCATCTGCCACCACAGCGGCATCTGTGCGGACACTGCGCCCAATTTCCGTCGGATCAATGTCGATGTGAAGAATCTTGGCACGAGGGCAAAATTCGCTGGGACAACCGTTGATACGGTCGTCAAACCTTGAGCCGATAGACAGGATTAGATCACACTGAGTTGTAGCATAATTGGCATAGGCGGTCCCATGCATGCCGAGCATACCCAGCGACAAAGGATGGCTCTCAGGAAAGCCGCCCTTACCGAGCAGCGTGTTAGTGACTGGACTTCCCAGTTTCTCTGCAAGTTGAAGGACTAAGTTGTGTGCGCCAGAGATCACAGCTCCATGCCCAACAAGTAAGAGGGGGCGCTTACTCTTCATCAAGAGATTCGCCAGCCCTCGGCAACTAGCGACCTGCTCACTGTTCAATGAGTGGGTGGCCTTTGACGGCACGGCTGAACTACCGTGAGATTGCGCATGGTATCGAGTTTTTCTTGCTGAAATATCCTTGGGGATGTCGATGAGCACCGGTCCAGGGCGTCCATGCTTTGCGAGTTCGTAAGCATAACGTACAGTCGGTGCTATTTGTTCGACATCAAGGACCAAGTGATTATGTTTAACGAGTGGTAGCGTGGTCCCAAAAACGTCTGCCTCCTGGAAGGCATCCTTGCCTAGATTTGTGCTATTCGTTTGGCCAGATATTACCAATAGTGGGACGCTGTCCATCTTAGCTGTAAGGAGACCAGTTACCGTATTGAGAGCGCCAGGACCGCTCGTCACCAGCACCACACCAACGTGACCGGTGGCACGCGCATAGCCGTCTGCCATGTGGGTGGCGCCCTGCTCGTGACGCACTAGCACGACTTCAATTGAAGAATCGTAGAGTGCATCGAACATGTTGATTGCAGCACCGCCGGGGTAGCCAAAGATGTGCGTGACCCCAAGGTTCTCAAGTTCCCGGACCAAAATCTGCGCACCACTCAGCGTGCTGGCTTCGGTGATTGTCTCGATGGACGGGGACTTGGCCTCGGTGGGCAATGAGATTACCTCGGTCATGGGGTCACCGGTCTAATCCAATCGTAGTTTGTTAGGTGTGCACCGTTCTGGATGTCTACCAATAATTTACGGAGCTTCAAACTAATGGATAATTCAAACTCCAATACCGGTAGCTCGTAGACTGTGCCGTCACGCTCTGCAAGAGCGTGTACTGGTGAAATTACAGCAGCGGTGCCACATGCGAAGAGTTCAGTGCAGGTGCCATTCCTTATCGCTGCTAAGAGTGTTTCGATAGGAATCGGAGCCTCGTTAACACGGAGTCCCATGCCGTGCGCCAAGTGGATCACGGAGTCACGCGTGACTCCGCCAAGTATGGAGTCGCATAGAGGTGGTGTCCATAGTGCACCGTCTATTACAGCGAAAAAGTTCATGCCCGAAAACTCTTCAATGTGAGTTTTGTTTACGGCATCGAGCCAGAGAGTTTGTTGGCAATTGAGATGAGTTGCTTTGATGTCTGCGCGAATGCTGGAGCCATAATTCCCGGCCACTTTGTAGGCGCCCGTGCCTCCAGGTGCGGCGCGCGCATCCAGTCTCTCAATGAGTGCGGTCACTTTACCACTGGCAAAATAGGCTCCCGATGGACTAGCTATCACCAGGAATTTATAGGTGGATGCTGGCTTAAGGCTCAGTCCAACATCCGTAGCAAGCATCAATGGACGCAGGTAAAGCGATTCACCGTGGCCACACGGCACGATGCTCCGTAAGTGATAACTTAGACTGCTTACCGCTTGGAGGAACAACTCCTCCGGCAGCTCAGGCATCGCCATGCGACGCGCTGAAGTATTAAATCTCCTGGCATTTAATTCCGGTCTAAAGAGCGCCACGCGCCCATCGTTGAGCCTGAAGGTTTTCATGCCTTCAAAGATCAGCTGCCCATAATGAAGTGACTTACAGGCTGGGTCCAGAACCAGTGGCTGGTAGGATACCGTGGTGGGAGCTGACCACTGACCATCAGAAAAATCTGATACTACCATGATCGGTGCCATCACTTGGCCAAAGCCTAATGATGTTGGTAATTCGAAATCTGCCACCAACTGGGATAAATGTGGTGGCAATCCAAGGGTGCCTGGGGGTGTTGTTCCACTATTGGTCGTTTTCGTCGTGCTCATCATAGTCAATCTGTAAGTAACGGTCCTGGTTTTCGGTCAAAAATCAAAAACCCCGAGTCCGCTATGGGATCCGGGGTTTAGTGAGCTTTCAGTCATGCGCTCTTAATTCCGGTCCCTTGGTAGGATGGAGCTAATAATCGCAATAATAATTTGAATTTGTCGCACGGTTAGTAACCTGAGCAATCACGGAGTTAGTTACGAGCGCTCGCAACCTAACACTTTGACAAATAATCGCAAACAAAAAATGGCAACTTTTATTCGTTACCCACTTGGACGGGTTTACAAAAGTAGTGTGTATGCCGGGTTGTCAGTTTCCCTCTTAAACGGGTATCCACTGTTAATCAAGTGCCGCTCGAAGTCTTCGCGCTCCTCTCTAAGCACCTCAAAGGCAATCAGCACACGACCATAATCGGCGCCGTGGGAGCGGTAGTGAAACAGGGAAATGTTCCAGCCCCCACTCATAGTGTTAAGGAAATTAGCCAATGCTCCCGGACGCTCAGGGAACACGAAACTATATAGCTCCTCGGCACTCACGTGCTGCGCCCTGCCGCCCACCATGTGGCGCACATGTTCTTTGGCTAAATCGTTAGAGGTCAGATCGGTAAAAAAGTACCCTTTATCTCGTAATTGTTTTGTAAAAATGCCGTGATCACTAGGTTTTTGCGTTGCTATACCAAGTAGGATAAAAGCATCGTCTGGTCCACTTTTGCGGTAATTGAATTCCGTGATACTGCGACCACCCAGGATATCAGAGCAAAGCGCTTTGAGACTGCCCGGACGTTCAGCCAAGCGCACGGCATAGAGACACTCGAGACCAGCTCCTGTCATGGCGCGTTCGGCGACAAACTGGAGCCTTTGAAAGTTCATGTTTGCGCCCGAACTGATAGTGACGACATTCAGGCTCCGTTGTTGGCTGGCCATCAAATGCTTCTTGGCGCCAGCCCAAGATAAGGCCCCGGCTGGTTCCAGTAGCGTGCGCGTTTCGCGATAAATATCATGAATTGCGGAGCAAATTTCGTCCGTTGTGACCCTAACGTAGCCATCAACCAAAGACTGACTTAAGCTAAAAGTGTTTGCTCCCACCTGTTTGACGGCGACACCATCCGCGAATATTCCTACGTCATTCAGAACGATCCGCTCACCCGCCTCGACCGAACGGGCCATGGCATCACTATCCCGCGGCTCGACACCGTAAATCTTCACGTCGGGGCATAGTTCCTTAACGTAGGATGCTATCCCGGCAAGGAGACCGCCGCCACCCACTGGGACAAATATAGCGTCAACTTCGGGTAAATCCTCAAGGATCTCCTTACCAATCGTGCCCTGGCCGGCGATGACCAGGGGGTCATCAAATGGGTGGATCATGGTGGCGCCAGTGGATGCCACTAGCGCCAGGGAACGCTCGTAGGCCTGGGAATAGTGATCACCGGATAGAATGACCTTTGCTCCAAAGCGCGCTACGGCCTGAATTTTAATATCCGGAGTCGTCGTCGGCATGACTACCCAAGCCGGTATCCCTAGTCTTTGCGCCGAGAGGGCTACACCTTGCCCATGATTGCCCGCAGAGGCACAGATGACTCCGCGTACCCGCTCGTCTGGCGTCAGCGCTGCGATACGATTGTAAGCCCCCCGTATTTTGAAGGAAAATATGGGTTGCAGGTCCTCTCTCTTGAGATACACCTGATGGCCCAGTTCGTGGGAAATGGCGGGTGCGCGCTCGAGCGGCGTCCGCTTAGCTACTTCGTATACCCGTGCCTTTAGAATCTCTTTCAACACAATAGCATTTACCCAATCCTACTGAGGATCCCCTTTTAGGGTATTTAGCAGGATTCACCAACAACTAAGTGGAACTCACTTAAGCAGCCGCGTGCAGCCAGACGACAAGTTGGTCGTCATGGCGTGGCAGGGTGTCCAGCGCCGCCGCGCCATTAGCTGTAAATACCTGTTGAAGCTTAATAATATCGCGTTTGCGCGTCCGTACACCCCGATCGAATATACCGTCCGTCCCCAGCATCAAACCTTTTAATTTGGCAAGATTTAGCTGAATTTTGGTGGGCTCGAGGGACAGTTCCTCTTCGAGTCCCAGTGGTATGCCCTGGCCGACGATAGTCTCAACGACGTCGTCACCGTTCTCGTTTTTGACGATCGCAAAGACGGGTACATGCCCCGCAGCAAAGTAAGTCAGTGACGATTCGTCGATGACAAGTAGGCCCAGGGTCAGTGTGTGATCGCGGCGGTGACCCAGTTGATAGAATACTTTATTTGCCATAGCTAACCACGACATGGGGTCGAAGCTGTGTTGATCGTCAATCATGGCCCACATGGTCTTCAGCGCTTGGATCACAAGTGCGGCTTGTATACCCTTGCCAGTGGCATCCGCGACCACAATGACAAGTTTGCCGTCAGGAAACGTGCGGTGTGCTCCCCAGTCTCCACCCAGAGCGGAGAACCTCCTCTCAAACAACGATATGGCGAGATCGCGCGACAGGACCTGAGAGCTGTTAACAACATCACCGCGCGTGGTAGCTTCGGCATTTTCTAAATCTTTTTGTAGAGATTTTTGTCTAGCATGCTCGTCCTCAAGGAGGATCATTCTGGCTTTGAATTCCAAGACGGCCTCTGAGTGAAGCCGATGCATCCAGGCGTAATAAAGACCAACTGATATGCCGGACACCAAAATAAGTTCGGCTATAAGGTCGGGTACTTTTAGATCAGGATTGGTGCTGAAAGCCAAAGCTGCTGCGGTGGTTTGAAACGCTGTCCACGGAATAATCCAAGCCGATCGATAGGGGAAAATACGGATATTAAAAATAAGTGCGGCAATGTAGATCTGGGTGACCAAAATGGAGGCCTCTAAATCAAACGGACGCCGAAATGTTTGGATTATGATGCTCGTAGAACCCATGAATATTGTCAGCGATGCTACCGTTACCAGTAGCCGCACGTAATGCATTTGCAAGTGCCTTAGAACCGTTATCAGCCAACTTATGACGGACAGGACCAGAAGCGTTGCGGTAATAATCCAGTATTTGGACGCGTTGCCGTTCAGCATCATGATCAAAATAAATATTGGGATTGTCCAGCGGCAGAATTTAGCTACTCCGATAATGTAAAGCGTCTGATCCCGTATCAACCAATCTTTGGTAAACGATTGCTCTTCGGGGGAAAGTTCGGTGTGGCGGAAGAAGATCCATTTAACCAGCTTTTTCATAAGACACCCATACCATCAGACTATCTGCTTGTGATGTTGCTGCATTATTAATTGGTATAGAATGATCCTGTTTGCCCCCGCTTTGAGCGGTGTTTAATTTGTTTGACTTAAAGAGATTGAAACTCTGATGGATCTCGTCAAGATCGCGAGTTGCATCGTTTTTTGTATGTAAAACTAGTGATTGTTTTTGTTTATCACGGAGCCGGAAATCTTTTTGACCCACCACGTTAGTTTCTGATTGGGTAAATTTATTCAATTCTGCGCTGAGATATGTGGTGTTTGCATGGTCATCCTGTTCTTCCACTAACCACAGGTGGGATAAATTTGTGGCGTATAGGCTTACTGTGTTTTGGGTTAGAATGACAAGCGACAAAGAGACCGCTTTTTCAACATCCGCACTGACTGCGCTCAGTGCTCTACTTGCCGTGCTCAACCATGTCTTTGGATCGAAGTTTGTCGCAGTGAGGCTCAATGCCCATAGTGCCTGCATTGAGTGGATCATCAGTCCAGCACGAAGTCCCAGCGTGGTTGCATCAACAAGAAATACTACGGTTTCCCCATGAGTAAGGTGGCGCACAGCACACCAGGCGGTAGCTAGACGCTCCACGCGCCTGTGTTGGATGTCAATTTTGAGTCCTGGTATTTTGGGCTCCCCTAATTCAAATGAGAATGATTTTTGAAGCTCCTCGGCCTCACGGATCTGCAATTCTACGTCGCCAGTGATTGCGCGTTGTTCATTGACGATTGTCTGACGTACTGCAAACTCAGTGAGGGCTTGGTTTCTGATGTTTTTAATCATGGAATATCTAAACCAGGTTGCCAGAAGGATATTAAAGGTTGAAATCTGTACGACAGTTGTGGTGGAGATCGATGAGTCAGCAGAAACCGAGAAAAAAACCATGATCAGTAAAGCTACAGCCCATAGGAGCACGCTACCGTTAGCGAACGGGAATTGGATGATGGTGATGATTGAAATGGCAGACTGAGCCGCAATGAGAAATACCGCCGCATTGACGTCGGGACCTTGGCGGAAAGCAAGGTTGATGGCTGCTGCGTAGCCTATTGCTGCAATCGCATTGAGTGTCAAGGCTATCCATGGTGTCCACGAAAGTAACTTCTCGAGGCGGTGAGCCCAGTAGACAGCTATGATGGACATAAGAACATGAGTTGGAATTTGGGCGTATCTCTGGGGGGCAGGGCTTAGGATGGCGATAGCGACGACAGAAATTGGCATCATGATTGCGAAGAGCTTTGAAGTATGGAGATAGGATAACTTGATCTTATCCCATTCCCAACGCTTTAAATATTCTACCTCGTCCTCTGATAGCCCGTCGTTCGAGACCATCAGGATCCGGATGAGGTTAATCAATATTTCTTTTAATGACTGCATTTAATCCTGCGAGAGAGGCATAGTCCTCTATACGTAGGATCGGCAATTATTCCTGTAACATTGAGCTTTAGTGGCCCTGCGACGGGGCCATGGAGTATCGGGGCGGTATCCGGGTGACGCTAGAGTACTGCAGCAGCATCCCAAAGGTGACTATTTTAGGATTATGCAAACCTTGTCGTGGCCGCCCAATCCGATTCAAAGTAAGGGTTCCACGAGCGGCCAGAGGTGCCTACCGATAGCTTCCTGAACGAATTTATCGGGATGAATACAGTCCGCCGCAATGTGATTAGCGCCGTCGCCTCCAGTCATTGGGGGTACGAAGATGGCTTGACCCTTGTACTCCGGGAACATACTACGGTCGTCGTTCAAGTGAGCTACAGCTGCTTCCAGGGTATCATTCATGGCCAGAACCCTTTGCCGCGCCGCGTCGAGGACTTCCTCAGGAGCTCCCGGATACAGTCCAGTCTTATTGCCAAAGCGCACAATCTTATAGAGTTGGGAGCAGGTGATGGGTCCGGCAGGCGAATTCGGGATGGTCACGCGATCAGGTGCTGTCAACAACGGTACAGGATCAGCCATTCCTGTGACCACGAGGTTCGCTTGGGGGGCCAGTTGTGTCAGCTCCAGATAAAAAGAGCGTACATTTTCTGCGTAGGATTCCAGCGGCCAGCCCTCCATAAAGTCCATGCCGTTGAAGTTTACGATGATGAGGTCGGGTTTTTTGATAAACGGATGGCGCTCTAAAAATTTCCTAAATGTCGCTAAGTAGAGATGGCCAAAGTGATACGCGCCAGCCATGCGCGCACCGTTGTATACAAGTGGCTTGTTGCCATGGGACTCTTCTATCAGCACTGGTAGGGAATAATCTTGACGTCCGAGCAACGGCGACAGGTGAAGGCGTGCCATGTTGCCGAAGAAGGCAGTCAGGAGTCGATGCTGTTCGTCTTCGGTTCGCTCCTTCTTGAGTTTGCCGAGAGTCGCGTCATAAGTGGTGGCCGCGGCAATTGACGCGAGAAAGTCAGCATAAAATCGCGGGCCTGGTTGACCAAGTTTAGCGTCCGCCATGGTGGCCATCGAGACACTGTCTCCAAAGACGGCAAGAAAAATGCGATCTTCAACATCCGGCGCAGAAATAATGTCATCCGGGTTCACGGTTACGGGAAAATCGGCCTTTGTGCGCGCCAACACCGTGGATGACACAAATAGACCGAGCGACACTAACTGATAAAGCCGGAGCCTTATTTTAAATACGAGCATGTTTAAGATCTCCCGAAACGGTATTACGAACTACCAAGTTTAATTCATCACTCGACGGTTATCATCTTGGCGCTGACGCCAACTGAAAGAGCCATTGTAGCCGCCACCAATAATCCCACCACGGGAAATGCCGCCATGCCTTTATGGCCGCTAAGGATCACCCCGCCGGCGTAGGCAGCGCCACTAGCAGCAAGCTGCTGGACGGCTGCTACCAAAGTCATGAAGCTGCCCCTTTTTCTGGCGATCACACTACGGCTAATAAGGTCCATAGAGGGGGTCATTCGGCCGATACCGATGGCTGCCATGACAGTGTTTAGTGTGATAACCGTAAGTAGCGTCGCCGTCTCTAAGTGGGTGAACCAGGTCACAAAGAACGTAGATAGTACGGAGCAGATGATGAAAACTTTTTTGGCTCCGAAAAGGTCCGACAATCGACCCATCAAGGGAGCCGCGATCATGGTCGCTAAACCCTGTACTAGATAAATTTGTGGTAGGCGCGACTCGTCGATCCCTAAAATCTGAACTATAAATTGGCTGATAAACGGAAACATACCGAATACGCTCATCATAGAGATTATGAGCATCCATGCGGTCCAGGTCGTAGGACTTTTCATCAGATTAGCGAATTCACTAGCTATCGAAGACTTGTCGTCAGTGCCGATATGCCCATCGAGTTTAGGTACGCGCCACATGACTAAGCCCAAGTTGACGAGGCTGAATCCGGCAATCGCGAAAAAGGTCGCCTGCCAACCGTACTTGTTGGCGATAGCAAGTCCAAGCGGCACGCCGACTACTGAGGAAACGGCAAAAGCTGCCATGATCGTACCGGTTGCTCGCCCGCGGTGGTCTGCCGGTACGATGTCGCCGACGATCGCGAGTATGATGGATTGCAATAGTCCGCCGAAAAATCCAGTGATCACCCTTGCTGCAAGCAGTAGTTCGAAATTTGTACTAGCTGCGCACATGAACGTGCCTAAAACCAGTCCACTGTAGATGAGAACTAGAACTTTCTTGCGGTCAAAGCGATCCATAACGAATGCGGCCAGTAAGCAGCTCAAAGCCGCACTCAAAGTGTAAACAGAGACCAACCAAGAAAAGCTCTGGGTGCTGATACCAAGTGCCCGCGTCAACATAGGACCAAGTGGCATGAGAATTACAAAATCAAGAACATGCGACAGTTGTACGCCTGCCAGTAGTAAGACCGGAATCGAATATATTGGACGTGCCAATTCTCACCTCTCTACGTCTTGTTCATCCAGTTGACTCGTGTCACCTTTCGTGACGCTGGGCCTGGCGATCATCAGTTCGACAAGTTTGAGTACAGCCCGCGGACCGCCGGCGGCATGGATAGCTTCTGACATGGCGGTGACTTTGGCGGCTATTTCTTTCGATTCATAGACCGTGGCAACGGCCTCAGCCAAGGCGGGAGTAGTCAACTTAGGGCGGTCAAGTTTCATACCAAGGCCCATCTTTACTACGTTGTCGGCGGTGATCATTTGCTCCTCAATTTGCGGGATGACTACGAGAGGCACCTCGTAACTGAGCGCTTCCATAGTTGAGTTCATGCCGCCGTGGGAGATAAACAAGGCGGCGTGCTGCAGGAGAGCAACTTGAGGAATATGCGGATAAATTGCAACATTTCTTGGGATAGGTCCAAGGTCGCTAGCTTTCAACTGACGGCCAATGCTCATCACAACGCGCCAATCCGTATCTCGAAATGCGGCAATGACGCTTTGGTAAAATTCGGGCCATTCGTGAAACAGAGACCCAAGAGACACTACAAGGACCGGTCCGTCTCCCTGAGGAATCAGTTCGCTAGCTTCATGAGGCGATACCGGCAAAAAGCATGGGCCTACGAAGTGAAAGCGCTCGTCAAATGTGTCACCGTGAGGTTGCAGAGCTCGTGGCAAGAAAACTAAGTTGTGATCCGCAATGGTGTTCAAGGACTTGGCTAAACTCAGTGATTTGAGTCCCCAAGCGGTGCACTTAGTATCGATGATTTGCTGCGCTGCATTGAGAGCATCGAGGGTCATTGGTTCGCGTTTAGCAAAGGATGCAGCCATCAGGTCGTAATGTTCGTTAGAAGCATAAGTCGTATAGAATTTAATTTGAGGTACTTTAAGATTGTCGGCGATGATGCGGCCAGCAAGTGAGACAAAATCGACAATCATCAGGTCGGGTTTTAAATGTTCTAATTCTCGGTAGAGACTGTCAAAAGTTGCACTAAACTCGTCGAGCCCCCTTTTCAAAGGAGCGAGCTCTTTGGGCGCTGCCGTCCCAGAGGTATCAGCAACGGCCTGTATCTGGGCTGTTGCGGCAATTGCTTTGCCGATGACGCTCGGGTAGGCGTGAAAGGTTACACCGGTGGGCAAGACGGATTCTCTAAACTCTTCGGAAGAGAAGAAATGCACATCGTGTCCGGCTCGACGTAGTTCGGCAACCAACCCGAGGGTGGGGTTCACGTGGCCGTGCATGTCTATATTAATCAAGGCAATCTTGGCCATGTCCAGGACCTTTCCCAGTGCAGGTGTGAAAATGCAAGTAGGTGGGGGGGACACTTGTTTCACAACCTTAGCACTAATGGCGCAGGGTAGCGTTGATCTTTTGTTTATAAAGTAATGAATTCTTACCCGAACGCAGTAGCGGCCGATGGACGTAAGTCCACCGGCCACTGCTCTGAAACTGACGATGATACGAATCAGTAGGGGACGCGGCATGAGCCGTTGGGTCCACCCAATTCCGGTTGGTAGCCCCATCCGTTGCCGTTGTTGCTCCCATTTGTACAGTATGGATAACACTGGTGGGAATATGGGTCACACCATGTCCCCGGGTTTGGGCCTGGGTTGGGGTAAGGCTGCGGGTAAGGCTGCGGGTAAGGCTGCGGGTAAGGCTGCGGGTAAGGCTGCGGGTAAGGCTGCGGGTAAGGCTGCGGATAGGGTGCCGGGATTGGCACTGGTACCGGAATTGGCACCGGTCCAGGTCCCGGCCAGGGACGTGGTCCTGGGTACGGGCCAGGCCCTGGGTAAGGTCCTGGGCGTGGTCCTGGATAGGGGCCGGGGCGCGGGCCGGGATAGGGACCCGGGCGTGGACCAGGGCGAGGACCTGGGCCAGGGTGAAATCCACCTCCGGGAACACCACCACGATGGAACTCGAATGTCTGACCTTCAGATTCCTGGCTCTCTTTACTTAGGCACAGGCTCTGGTCTTCGTCGTAGATGCAGGCGTCTTGGGCTTCGCACAAATCCTGCTCCTCAATGAAGTCGCAGGCCAGGGCGTCGTCGTTGTGGATTTCCTCTTCACTGATCTCTGTTGCGTCGTCGTCATCGGCCGCCAACACTGGGCTAGCAAGCGACATCATCGCGAGCAACCAGGGTGCGACGACTGCCGTCAGCATCCGCTTCATGCTTTTTCTCCCCATTCAAAAATGTTTGTTAACTACCGTACTCCCCGAGTAGTCCCTCGTGGTTAACTATGGCACCATAGGTTACACCGAGGATCTCCGGATCATCATTATGCGAATTGAAATAAAATACAAGTTCCGTCAATTTGACATAACATGCTGGAATGAAATGGTTAAATGAGGCCTGACGATGTTGTACGGCGCATTGGCGCAGGTTTTACTTCGATGCTTTACCGTCGTGGTTGCCCTGGGGGTTGCCGGTGACCTTTTTGCGGCTCGCTACCAAATAAAGCTGGCGGCTCGTATGGCTGCCATTGGCTCAAGGCATGGCAGTTTTGCAATTGAAGAGGGTTTATATCCCTCTTTTCATCCAGTCGTCCTGAACGACGCAGGAGACATAGCCCAGCCTATGCTTACAGGTCCGCATGGTAAAGCGGCTCTGTGGGTGCGAGGACACGATTGGTTATCGGGCCGGGTTGTTTTTGAGGTCGATGATACAGATCAGCTCATCACAGAGGTCGTGAACGACGGGAAAGAAGGAGTCCTTTTCACCGTGATGGATGAGGCGGCTGCGCTCGGTGTCTATCGTTACAGCTACGCGAATGATCAGGTTACCTTAGTGACGGCACAGCCGCTCGGTGTCAGGGCATTTCGTAGCTTAGAATCTCTCGGTAACGGCGCTTTTGGATCGAAATTATCTTTTGGCGCTTCTGACCAACAATTAGGTGTATATCAGAGCGGATCTTGGCATTGGCTCGCTGCGACTATGAGTGTCGATCGGTTAAGTCCTTTTTACTTTTTCTACGGGGTTCATTTTGTTGAGAAGGACCAGGCTATCGTTCACGCAATGCATTCCCCTCGATCGGGTGATTCAGCAATTTATCGACTACGGTCTGGTGCTCCTCCTGAGTCTTTGCTGCAGCAGTCGTTCTCCGGGGGTGGGGCGGTTAACGGCGCTTTAGCACCATGGATTCATGGCAACGCCCGTGGCGAGCTTTTATTCGCCTATTACGGTGCCCAGGGGGGCCTCGCTTGGCGTCTCTTGACGGTGCATAATCAGATTACGCCGATTGTTCCGTCCGCATTTGATGGAGTTGCAGAATTGTTCCCAGCGGCAATTAATGATGACGGCCTGGTGGTATTAAGAGCAGTAGCGAGAGGTCTCAGGGGCGTTTACCTAAGCGAAGACGACGCGTTCATCAAGATTATTGGTAGCGGGGATACAGTCATGTCTGACCTTGGGCCCGCTGTGGTTGGTCGGCCAATGGGGGCGAGCGCCAACTTCAATCACAGCCCGAGTATCAATGGACAGGGTGATATCGCATTCACATGTGACCTTGTTCTTCCTGCCTCTCCCCTGCAAAGCGTTGGACTAGCAGACTTCGGTGAGGGTATCGGTATCGGTATTTTCGTGGCGCACCGGCTGGATTAGAAATCTCTAGCCGGATGGGCAAATTTCTCTTATAATTTGGAAAAAGAGCAACCTTAGCGACCGTGATCCGAGCGGAGGTCCGATAGTTTAACGGTGGTCCTGGACTACTGTAACACTGACGGAGATCATTCACGTGCGGCAGCATGGTCGGCGACATCTGGAGCATTGGATGCTTTCATGCGCTCGCTGGGCCGTCTTTCGTTTTTGCTTGGTTGTCTTGACAGGATTTTTGGCTACACCGTGCTGGGCTTGGACGCTTCAGCCCGTAGTCGTGCCACTTGATTGTGCTGATCGCATGCCTAGCGCCAATTTTCAGGTATCAACCGACTATAAAGTTGACAATGCGCTGCTAGCTACCTTGGCAAGTTATGTGGTGGAGAAGCGTAGCAAAGAACTCATTGAGGAGCAGTTTACGGCCTGGCAATTTCGCGATGTTCTGTATCTCGGTCAACCACGTCAGGGGTTTTACGGAATTGTGGCAGAAATGGATGACTTTCGGTTAGTCGCCTTTCGCGGTACCACAAGTTTTGAGGAGGCCATCAAGGACTCGCTTTTCAACCAAGTGTCCTATGCACCGATAGGCCTTGCTGGCGCCGGACATTTTGGGATGAGGCGCCATTTCGAGAAGCTGCAAGGCCTAGTCATGCAGCCGCTACTCGAGCGCATAGAAAAGGATCCAAAACCACTATATCTCGTAGGACACAGCCTCGGCGGAGCGATGGCTCTTATGTACGGTATGCGTCTAAAACTTATGGGCCAGGAAGTGGCAGGGATTTATACTTCTGGGCAGCCGCGCGTCGGCAACGAAGATTTTTATAATCAGGCCAGAGAACTCGTTGGCAGTCGTTACTTCCGTCTTGAGCATGTCAATGATATCACCCCTCGGGTACCACCTAGCCGTGATGTTGCAGCTATTTTTGCGCGCGTGATCCCATGGGACGTCCCACCGCTACAAGCTCAGCTGGAAGGGCTAGTCAAGAGACTCAACTATCATCGCCCCGACGGATTTTTGATGTTACTGAACGATGAGAGTCCTCCACCCGATGAATCTGCTGTCGGACTAGACGAGATTTTTTGGGCTTCTCTCGACGGGGCGCTGCAAGGTGCTCGGTCAATTCATGACGTTTCGATGAGGCTAAGTGAGCGTCTGGTCGAGCATCCAGGAATGCGCTATGTGTGTAACTTAGTCGATGCCATGCGTGGGGGGGGCCTTAACAACTGATCCATTTAACTGTTGGTGAGAGATACATAAGTCATCGTGCGCAAGGCTCATGTCACTTCTCTATGCGGATGAGTTGAAGCATAACTCGCTCTTCAAAGTAGGGAGAGAGAATTGTGCCTTCCAAGACCGCAGTACGTCCAGCTTGTCCCATTTGTCCCAAAGATTATCGCTCGGTAATCAAATATGGATTTTTTAAACGCGAAACGGGGCATATGCCACGGATTCAGCGTTATCGCTGCAAACTTTGCCGCTCTGCATT
>Ga0194132_10001450_pt1 | contig 47980 bp, 54 predicted proteins | sample TA2KigOf80mmetaG_FD_148612 | JGI IMG/M metagenome (GOLD analysis project Ga0194132, IMG submission 148612) | Freshwater microbial communities from Lake Tanganyika, Tanzania - TA2015054 Kigoma Offshore 80m | ecosystem: Environmental > Aquatic > Freshwater > Lake | place: Tanzania: Lake...
GCATCTTCAGCCGCTTCGACAAGCTCGACATCATGTTCAAAGCATTCCTATGCGTCGCACTCTCCGTCGAAGCTCTGAGACAGTGTTAACAGGCCCTAGTCAGAGAGGTATCGATGAGATCCTGGCCCGTGCAGGAAGCGAAGGCGAAGTTCAGCGAGCTGGTGGAGACGGCGCTGGCGGAAGGGCCGCAGCTTGTCACCAGGCGCGGCAGCGAGGCCGTGGTCGTGGTGCCGGCCGAGACCTGGAAGCGTCTCGAAGCGGGCGCCCGGCCGACGCTGAAGGCGCTGCTGCTGGCGCCCGAGGCGCGAGCGGAGGATCTTGCTGCGCCGCGGCGGCGGCACAAGCACAGGCCGCCGCCGGATTTCGGCTGATGTACATCCTCGACACCAACGTCGTATCCGAGCTGCGCCGGCCGCGGCCCAGCCCGCAGGTGGTCGAATGGGTGTCGGCGCAGGCGAACGAGGACCTGCATCTCGCCTCGGTGACGATCGGAGAGCTTCAGGCTGGCGTCGAGCGGTTGCGCAAACGCGACGCGGAGCGCGCGGCGACGCTCGACATCTGGATCGACGACCTCGTGGCAAGCCACGCCGTCATCCCGATCGACGCGTCCATCTATCGTTCCTGGGCTCGCCTCATGGTCGACCGGCCCGAGTCGCTTTGCGAGGACGCACTGATCGCCGCGACCGCCAGAGCCCGAGGGTTCACGGTCGTCACGCGCAGCCTGCGCGACTTCAAGAGCTTCGAGGTGAAGCTGCTCGACCCGTTCGCGACGCCGCGTTGAGAGACTAGGGCCGCTTCGCCCCGCCGCGGCGCGAGGCGCGCTTGGCGGCGAGCGGGCTGCGCTGCTCCTGCTCGTCGAAGAGCTCGGCCAGCTTCTCCATCATCGTGCCGCCGAGCTGCTCGGCATCGACGATGGTGACGGCGCGACGGTAATAGCGCGTGACGTCGTGGCCGATGCCGATGGCGACCAGCTCGACCGGCGAGCGGTTCTCGATGTCCTGGATCACCTCGCGCAGATGGCGCTCGAGGTAGTTGCCGGGATTGACCGAGAGCGTGGAATCGTCGACCGGGGCGCCGTCGGAGATCACCATCAGGATGCGGCGCTGCTCGGTCCGCTGGATCAGGCGGTTATGCGCCCACAGCAGCGCCTCGCCGTCGATGTTCTCCTTGAGGATGCCTTCGCGCAGCATGAGCCCGAGGCTTTTCCGCGCACGGCGCCAGGGGGCATCCGCGGCCTTGTAGATGATGTGGCGGAGATCGTTGAGGCGGCCCGGATTCAGTGGCTTGCCCGAGGCGATCCAGCGCTCGCGCGCCTGCCCGCCCTTCCACGCGCGCGTGGTGAAGCCGAGGATCTCGACCTTGACGCCGCAGCGCTCGAGCGTGCGCGCCAGGATGTCGGCGCTCATCGCCGCGATCGTGATCGGCCGGCCGCGCATCGAGCCCGAATTGTCGATCAGCAACGTCACCACGGTGTCGCGGAATTCGGTGTCGAGCTCGACCTTGTAGGAGAGCGCGTGCGTCGGGTTGACGACGACGCGCGCGAGGCGGCCAGCATCGAGCAGGCCCTCCTCGAGGTCGAACTGCCAGGAACGGTTCTGCTTCGCCATGAGCCGGCGCTGCAGGCGGTTGGCGAGCTTCCCGATCACGCCCTGCAGATGCGAGAGCTGCTGGTCGAGAAGCTGGCGAAGCCGCGTCAGCTCGTCCGGATCGCAGAGCCCGTCGGCCTGCACCACCTCGTCGAACTCGGGCGTGAAGGGCTTGTAGAGCGACTGGTGGTCGGGCGCGTTGCGGCCATGCATCTGCGGCATGCCGGGATTGCCCGGCTGCTCGTCGCCCATGCCCGGCTGCATCTCGCCTTCGGCTTCCTCGGCGCCGTCCTCGCCATCCTCGGCGGGCTGCATGTCGGGCGCCATGGTCTGGGACGCATCGGAATCCGACGCGCCGCGCTGCCCGGCTTCGGAGTTCGGATCCTCGCTATTCGAATCGTCGCCGCCTTCTTCCTCGTTGGGATCGTCCTCGAGCTCCGCCTCCTCGGCGGATTCGAGATCGAGGTCCTGGATCAGCTGGCGCGCCCAGTGCTGGAACTTCTCCTGATCGGCGACGGCGCGCGCGAGCTCGCGGAAATCGGCGCCGCAGCGCGACTCGATGAAGGGCCGCCAGAGATCGACGACATGCCGCGCCGAGCGCGGCGGGCGCACGCCGGTCAGCGCCTCGCGCGTCATCAGGCGCACGACCTCGACCAGCGTCGCGTCCGAACGCTCGGTGATGCGCTCGAAGCCCTTCTTGCGGTAGCGCTGCTCGAGAGCGGCGGTCAGGTTCTCCTGCACGCCGGCCATGCGGTTGGAGCCGATCGCCTCGCAGCGCGTCTGCTCGACCGCCTCGTAGATCGACCGTGCCATCTGGCCATGCGGCATGCGCTTGGCGTGGAGCGCGCGGTTGTGATGGCGGATCTTGAGCGCGATCGAATCCGCCTCGCCGCGCACATGCGCGACCTCGCCCGAGGTCAGGCTGCGGCCGGGCTGCGGCACGCGCGCGCGGTTGCCGGCGAGGCCTGGCGGCTCGGCGCCGAAGGCGACCTCGACGTCGTCGCGATGCGACATCGCGCGCAGCGTCGCGGCGGTCGACTGCTTGAAGGTCTCTACCGCCGCCTCTTCGGCGTTGCGGTTGGTCTGGCTCATCGCCGTCTCGCCTTCCTTAAGCGAGCGTCGCCTTCACGCCCGACTCCGGCAGCTCGCTGCCGAAGCAGCGCTGGTAGTACTCGGCGACCGTCGAGCGCTCCATCTCGTCGCACTTGTTGAGGAAGGTGAGACGGAAGGCGAAGCCGATATCGTTGAAGATCCGGGCGTTCTCGGCCCAGGTCATCACCGTGCGGGGGCTCATGACGGTCGAGATGTCGCCGGCGACGAAGCCGGCGCGCGTCAGGTCGGCGAGCGCCACCATCGCGGAGACCGTCTTCTTGCCCTCATCCGTGTTCCACACCGGCACCTTCGCCAGCACGATGTCCACCTCGGCGTCATGCGGCAGGTAGTTCAGCGTGGCGACGATCGACCAGCGGTCCATCTGGCCCTGGTTGATCTGCTGCGTGCCGTGATAGAGGCCCGTGGTGTCGCCGAGGCCGACGGTGTTGGCGGTCGAGAACAGGCGGAAGGCCGGGTGCGGGCGGATCACGCGGTTCTGGTCGAGCAGGGTCAGCTTGCCCTCGACCTCGAGCACGCGCTGGATCACGAACATCACGTCGGCGCGGCCGGCGTCGTACTCGTCGAAGACGAGCGCGGTCGGGTTCTGCAGCGCCCAGGGCAGGATGCCTTCCTTGAAGGCGGTTACCTGCTTCCCGTCCTTGACCACGATCGCATCCTTGCCGATCAGGTCGATACGGCTGATGTGGCTGTCGAGGTTGACGCGGATGCAGGGCCAGTTCAGCCGCGAGGCGACCTGCTCGATATGCGTCGATTTGCCCGTCCCGTGATAGCCCTGGATCATGACCCGGCGGTTGTGGGCGAAGCCGGCGAGGATGGCGAGCGTGGTGTCGCGGTCGAATCGATAGGCCTCGTCCAGCGTCGGCACGTGTTCGGTCGGCGTCGAGAAGGCCGGCACCTGCATGTCGGTATCGATGCCAAACACCTGACGCACCGACACCTTGATGTCGGGCATGGAGGTGGCAACGGTCGGGTCAGCAGCGTTCGGCATCGGGTCCTCAAAGGAGTTGCAGGGCCGGTCTGGGGAGGCCGGCTAGAAAACGCTCCCGCCGCCCTGCCGTCAAGCGCGAAGCGCTCGACTTTTCAAGCCGCAAGGCGCTTGCGCAGCGTCGAATAGGCCTGGTTGATCGCCTTCAGCCGCTCCTCGGCTTGGCGGTCTCCGCCATTGGCGTCCGGGTGGTGGCGTTTCACCAGGACTTTGTACCGGGCCTTGAGCTCTTCAAGCGTGACTTCCGGCGGCAGGTCGAGGATCGCCAAGGCGTCGCGCTCCTCCGGCGGAACGTCGCGCATGCGGTAGTCGGGCTTCGCCCCCGGCGCGTTCTCGCCGAAGACCTCGAACGGATCGTCGATCTCGATGTCCTCGGGTCGCGTGCGCTTGCCGTTGGAGGAGAAAGGCCAGGTCGGCCGCTGCCAGACGGTGTCGTTGCGCACCTGGCGCTCGATCTCGTGCGAGCTCATGCCGCGGTAGTAGTCCCAGGCGGCGTTGTAGGCGCGCACATGCTCCAGGCAGAACCAGAAGTAGTCGTTCAGCCGGTCGCGCGCCTTCGGCGCCCGGAACAGGCCCTCGCCAGCGCAGCCCGGCTGATCGCAGGCGCGAAGCCTGGGATCGATCGGCTCGGCAAGAGCACTGGCGTGGCGGCGGGCGCGGGTCATGACGATCGGAAATTATGGGAGTTGCCGATGACAGGCGCAACCGATTGACAGATGCGGCGGAGGAGCGCATCCGTCGCCGCCGATGAAAGTCGCAGACTCAATCCGGCGGAAGCTCACCGAGGCGCTGCAGCCGACGACGCTGGTCGTAGAGGACGAGTCGCACCGCCACGCCGGCCACGTCGGCGCGCGTCCCGAAGGCGAGACTCATTTCCGCGTCACCATGGTCTCTTCAGCGTTCGCCGGTGTTAGCCGCATAGATCGCCAGCGTCGCGTGCATCAACTTCTCGCGGAGGAGCTGAAAGGCCCGGTGCACGCGCTCGCCCTCAGCCTCAAATCGCCGGAAGAAGCCGCGTAAGACTTGTGGCACTCAGTTACCGTTAAATTCCTTGACCGTCTCTTTCCTGCCACACTCTCTTTCGAAAAATCCGGTACCTGCATCCGCCCTTCGAGGCGTCGCGTTCCTTCGCACAACGGCCACCCACCTGTCGGCCGGAAGCAAACAGGAGCGCACCCATGGACCTTTACAAGAAGCTTCGTTCGTTCGGATGGCTGGGCGCCATCCTGCTCGCGACCACTTTCGGCCCTTCGCCGGCCCTGGCCCAGGGCGACAACAGCGGCTCGGCCGGCAGCAGCGGCGTGTCGTTCACTCCGGTGGCGGGATTCTGGCAGAACCCGAATGAGCCAGGCGGCCGCGGCGTCGTCATCGAGACCAACGCGTCCGGCGAGATGTTCGGCGCGGTCCTGGTGTTCGACAATACCGGCCGTTCCGAATGGTACATCTTCGAGACCACTGCCGCCGCCGACGGACGTCAGGCCGGCCTGCTGCAGAAGTTCGTCGGCGGCCAGCATCTCGACGGCGAGTATCGCCAGGGTGCGTTCCTCGACTTCCAGGGCGTCGTCTACTTCCGCTTCGACTCGCCGACCGCCGGCGAGATGACCTGGCCCGGCGGCGTCATGCCGATCACGCGCTATGACGTCATCGCGGGCGGCGCGCAGAGCGGCCCCGCGGCGGGTGCGCCGGCCGGCAGCTGGTGGTGGGCCGAGGGCGAGAACGGCCGCGGCTACTTCCTCGAGGCCCAGGGCGACAACCTCTACTTCGCTGCCCTGATGTACAACGACCTCGGCCAGTCGACCTGGTATTACGCTCGCGGCTCGATGACCACGCCGACCTTCTTCCAGGGCACGCTGAACGAGCCGCATGGCGGCCAGTCGATGATGTCGGAGCAGTTCCAGCAGCCGACGCAGAACTTCAACGAGGGCCAGATCACCGTCCAGTTCACTTCGAACAATGCGGCGATGCTGACCCTGCACAACGGCCGCCAGGTGCCGATCACCCGGTACGGCTTCTAGTCGACCCAGCTTCGCCGGCGCAGCCGATCGGGCGGCACCACAAGGCGCCGCCCGATCTCGTTTGCGGCCTAACGTCCGGTGTAGAACTCCGGCCATTCGCGCTTCACCACCGGACCGTCGGCGCTGAGCGCATGACAGGAGTCGATGATGCGGGGCCGCGTCTTCCGCTTGCCCTCGTCCTTCTCGGCGCGCCGCTCGCGCTCGCGGCGCGAGAACATCGTCTGGAACGCCGTGGTCGCGACCGGCCCCAGCAGCTCGACGATGTGCGTACAGCCCTGGGTGCCGCCGAGCCGCTCCTTCACATGCTTCTTCCAGCCAGGCCCGATAGTGAGCCCCTCGAGCTTCTTGAAGGCCGGCACGACGTCGCCGCAGATGTGGAAAGGACCGGCATCGGTCACCGCTTCCACCGCCTTGACCGTCATGCGGTCGTCGAGCGTGACGCGAATCCACATCTCGTGCAACGCCATGCCCGGCTTGATCTCGCCGCGGTCCTGGTTGGAGAAGGCGTAGGTCTTGGTGTCGACAAGGTGCCCCTCGATGTCCCAGAGGCCGTCCTCGCGACGGAACCCGCGACATTCGATACGACGCACATGGAGCGGCTCGCGGGGAGCCGGCTGGGACAACGGCATGACGGCCTCGAGGGAGGATTTCGCAATTGCGAAGGAAAATAGCCCCTCCCGGGAGCCCGTCAACAACCGAGCCTCGAGGGCTTAGCCCGCGGCGGTGGCGCCGAAGATGAAGGCCTCGCGCTCCTGGATGTCCTCCTCGAGCTCGCGCTTGACCGCATTGAACAGGTCGCGGACCGAGACGATGCCGACCAGCTGGCCGTCATCGACCACCGGCAGGTGGCGGTAGCCCTTGCTCTGCATGCGGATCAGCGTGTCGAGGGCGGTGGCGTCCGGCGGGACGGTGTCCGGGTCGCGGGTCATCACCTCGCCGATCTTGACCGTGTCGGGGTCCTTCCCCGGCGCGACGACGCGGTTCAGCACGTCGCGCTCGGTGAAGATGCCCTCCAGCTTGCCGTTGCCCATGATCAGGACCGCGCCGATATGCCGCTCGGCCATGACGCGCGCTGCCTGGCGGACCGTGACATCGGCACCAAAAGTGGTCAGCGTCTGCTTGGTGGCGATGATGTCGGGAACGATGCTTTTGTGCATGAGCTCCTCCCACGCAGGGTCCGGGCTCTGGCGCCGGGGCTTCGAACGCCCATTCTTGGTCGAAGGCGCCGCCCGAGACATGATTATGCACCGGCCCTGGCGGCGGTTCAACCGGGAGCCGGGCCCGGCCCTCCGGACGAAATCTGTGACACGGGCAACCCTGCGGAAGGCCACGCTCTTGATTTCGCCACTTTTTCGGCGATCTATCGAGGCATGATGATACCCCAGCTCCTTCTCCGCGCGGTCTTCGCCCTGGCATTGGGGCTCGCAGCCCTTCCCTCCCCGGTCGAGGCAAGGCCCGCCGTCGCGGCCAAGCTTTCCGACCAGGACCGCGCCGATGTCCAGCGCATCGAGCGTTATCTCAACGACATCCGGACGATGACCTCGCCCTTCCTGCAGGTGGCGCCCGATGGCGGCCAGTCCAAGGGTACCGTCTCGCTGTCGCGGCCGGGCAAGATCCGCATCGAGTACGAGCCGCCCAGCGCCCTGCTGGTGGTCGGTTCCGGCGGCCCGATCGCCGTCTACGACAAGGACCTGAAGCAGGTGAACTACGTGACCGCCGACCAGACGCCCTTGGGTGTGCTGGTCGCCGAGCAGATCCGGCTTTCCGGCGACATCACCGTGACCCGCTTCGAGCGCGGCTCGAACGTGCTGCGCATCACGCTCGCCAGCACCAAGGACGGGGATGCCGGGCGCGTCACCCTCACCTTCGACGACCGCCCGCTGCAGCTTCGCCAATGGGTGGTGATCGACCCGCAGGGCACCGAGACGCGCGTATCGCTGCTCGATCCCAAGCTCGGCGTCACCCTCGATGCGAGGCTGTTCACCTTCACGCCGCCCGAGCGCGGCGGCGGCAATCGCCAATAGCTCCTAGGGCTGCTCGACGTAGCCCGCGGCGAAGGTCTCGGGCGATCCGAAGCCGCCGACCAGCATCAGGTTGAAGGCGATGCTGATGCGCGGCTCGGCCGCGTCGTTCCGCTCGGTGTAGTGCTCGAGCCAGGACGGGAACAGCAGCATCTGGCCTTCGAGCGCCGGCAGCCGCGCCACGGTCGAGTTCATCTCGTTCGACTGAGTCACCGTCGGCAGCAGCACCTGGTTCTGCTTGCGCGGGTCGTGGAAGACGATGCCGCCAGCCTTCTCCGGCGAGGTCACGTAATAGACCCCGGAGATGAAGTTGTTCGAATGCGTATGGAGCCGGTGCGCGTAGCCGGGCTGATTGATGTTGGCCCAGACGCCGGTGATCGCCAGCGGCGAGGGCTGGTAGCGAAGCGCACCGAAGCGGTCGCCGACCGATCTCAGGATGAACTGGGTGAAATCGTGGAAGACGGGGTCCTCGTGGAGCCTGGGCCCGTATTGCCACTGGCCGTCGGCGCTGTTGTGCCCGACGCCCGACCGATTAAGCTCGACGATGCGCTCGCGCGCCCGAGGATTGAACGACGCCGCCTGCTCGTAGGTCACGAGCGAGATCAGCGTCGGAAACAGCGTCATGATCTGATGCGTCATCGCGGGCTTTTCAGTCCAGGTAAACGATTGGTTTTTAACAGATCGCTCGCGCGACCGCGACTTGCCGCCGAGACCCGGTCATGCCACGTTTCGACGCATTCCAACCTCCCCCGAGGCCATCGATGACGCCGCTGATCGGCATTCCCGCCGGCGTGAAGACCCAGGACAGCTTTGCCGTTCACACCGTCTCCGAGAAGTACCTGACCGCCGTCGTCGAAGGGGCAGGCGGGCTTCCGGTGATCGTGCCGGCGCTCGGTGCCGAGCGCATGGACATGGCCGATCTCTCCCGCAGGCTGGACGGTCTGCTGCTGACCGGCGGCCTGTCCAATGTCGAGCCGCACCGCTATGGCGGTGGGCCGAGCCGGTCCGACACGCCGCATGACCGGGCGCGCGACGCGACCGTGCTGCCGCTGATCCGCGCCTGTCTCGACGAAGGCGTTCCGGTCTTCGCCATCTGCCGCGGTATCCAGGAACTCAACGTCGCCCTCGGCGGCACGTTGCACCAGCATGTGCACGAGGTCGACGGCAAGCACGACCACCGCTCCGACAAGACCAGGCCTTCGCATGAGCGCTACGGCCATGCGCATCCGGTGACGCTGACGCCGGGCGGCTACCTCGCCCGCGCGCTCGGCGCCACCGAGGCCAAGGTGAACTCGCTGCACGGACAGGGCATCGACCGGCTGGCGCCGGGCCTGCTTGTCGAGGCGACGGCGCCGGACGGGCTGGTCGAGGCGGTCAGGGTCGAGGGGCATCCCTTCGCCATTGGCGTGCAGTGGCATGCCGAGTATCCGAGCCTCGCCGATCCCGTCTCCAAGGTGCTGTTCGACGGCTTCGCCAAGGCGACCCGCGCCCGCGCCGATGCGCGCGTGCGCGCGATCCTGCGCGCGGCCTAGTCCCGAATCCCCATGCGCTCTTTCGGCGGAAAGGCGGAGGGCGCGCGCCTCGAGCGCATGAAGGCCTCTCCGCGCTGGACCGGCGAGCGGTTCAGCAACCTGCATCCGATCATCCCCGGCCTTCGCGATCCGACCGCGCAGATGCCGACGCTGAAGGACTTCATCTGCGGCGGCGAGCGGCGCGTACCGGCCGGGCCTCTGCCGTCGGTCTCTCCGCTCGACACCTGGACGCGGCGCGCGGAGAGCGGGCTGCGCGCGACCTGGCTCGGGCATTCCACCGTGCTGATCGAGATCGGCGGGCTGCGCGTGCTCACCGATCCGGTCTGGGGCAATCGCGCCTCGCCCTCGCGGCTGATCGGGCCCAAGCGCTTCCAGCCGATTCCCGTGCCGCTGCGTCAGATGCCGCCGATCGATCTCGTCGTCATCAGTCACGACCACTACGACCATCTCGACTATCCGACCATTCGCGAGCTGGCCAAGCGCGACGTGCCCTTCGTCACCTCGCTCGGCGTCGGCGCGCATCTCGAAGCCTGGGGTGTCCCGCCCGAGCGCATCGTCGAGCTCGACTGGTGGGAGTCGCACGAGATCGGAAGCGTCGCCGTGACAGCCGCGCCGTCGCAGCATTTTTCCGGGCGCGGCCTCAAGAACCGCAACTCGACGCTCTGGTCTTCCTTCGTCATCCGCTCCGATCGTCACCGCGTGTTCTTCAGCGGCGACACCGGGCTCACCACCGAGTACGAGACGATCCGCGACCGCCTCGGCCCCTTCGATCTCGTCATGCTGGAAGTCGGCGGCTGGCTGCCGGCTTGGGGCGACATCCATCTCGGCCCGAAATACGCGCTGGAAGCGCTGAAGCTTCTCGGCGGCGGCGTCTTCCTTCCGGTGCACTGGGGCACCTTCAGCCTGTCGATGCATGCCTGGGACGAGCCGGCCGAGGAGTTGATCGCGCTCGCGCCGAAGGCCGGCGCGCATCTGGTGATGCCGCGCCTCGGCGAAGCGATCGAACCGGCGCATGCGGAGCGCGCAGATCCCTGGTGGCGCGGCGTGGAAACACAGGCGAGCCTGCCGGAAACCGAGATGCCGCCGAACGCGAAAGCCTCTGCCTGGCCGCTCGACTAGGCGATCCGGCCTACGGGCGCGCAGGCGCTGTCGTCGATGAAACGAACCCCAGGCTCGCCACCGGCGGTCCGTAGGCGTACCAGCCATATTCGTTGGCGGCATGAAGGGTCGCGTCGACGACGTTGCTCGCCATCGCGAAGGCGAGGTTGGCCGACGCCGTAGCGCCGAAGGCATAGGCCAGCGCCAGGTTTCGTACGGTGCTCACGACCCGGTATATCAGCACCTTCCCGACGCCGACCTCGAGCACCTCATCGGCGCTTTCGGGCGGAAAATAGACGTTCCAGATCGTCTCATGCGCGAAGTAGGCGGCTGCCGCGGTGGTCACGTTGACGGCAGTGAAGACCCCGGTCGCCGCCACGCCCGCGCCGCCGACCACCCATGCATAGAGCGGTATGTCGGCAAGGTTGGCCATCGTCTCGTAGGTGATGGTCTTGTAGAGCGAATAGGTCCAGACCGAGAGCGGCTCCTCCTCCGCCAAGGCTGGTCGCGTCGAGACACAGAAGAGCAGGACCGCCGCGATCGCGACGGCGCGTCGAAGACTAGCCGCCATAGCTGACGCGCCAGATCGTCTTGCCGGTATCGTCGGTGACGAGAAGGCTGCCATCGGGCATCTCGGCGATGCCGGCGGGGCGGCCCCAGACTTCGGCGCGGTCGCTGCCGCCGACGCGGAAGCCGTCCAGGAAGATCTCGTAGCCATCCTCCGGCTTGCCGTCGCGGATCTTCACGCGCGCGACCTGGTAGCCCACCGGCTTGCCCGAGTTCCACGAGCCGCGCAGCGTGACGAAGGCATCGCCACGATACTCGGCCGGGAACTGAGCGCCCTGATAGAAGATCAAGCCGATCGGCGCCGAGTGAGACTGGAACAGCGTGTCCGGGACCACCGCCTGCCGCACGAGATCGGGGCGGCGCTCGGCATAGTTCGGCTGCGGGTTTTGGCCGATATAGGAATAGGGCCAGCCATAGAAGGCGCCCAACTTCACCTCGGTGAAGTAGTCGGGCACGAGCCCGTCGCCGAGCCCGTCGCGCTCGTTGATCGCGGCGAAGAGGCGATTGCTGCCCGGCAGGAAGGCGATGCCGACGGCGTTGCGCAGGCCGGAGGCATAGGTCGCCTGCGCGCGCGCTGCCCCCGAGGGCCCGTCGATGCGGAAGGACTGGATCGTCGCGCGCGGCGACGGCTCCTCGCCGATATTGCCGGCCGAGCCGATCGAGACGAAAAGCTGGCTGCCATCCGCCGAGATCGCGACATTGCGCGTCCAGTGACCATTGCCCGGGCCGATGGCGCCGTCCGCCGTCACCTTCTCGATCGGCCCGCGCGGCTTGAGATCGCCCGGCTGATAGGGCACACGCCAGACGCGCACGGTGTCGGCGAAGTAGAGATAGCCGCCATGAATGGCGAGGCCGTGCGGACGGTCGAGATCCTCGATGAAGGGCTGCACGAAGTCGGCGCGGCCATCGCCGTCGGTGTCGCGCAGCAGCGTGATCTGGTCCTCCGACGGCTCGGCCAGCAGCACGTCGCCATTCGCCGCGGCGATCAGGTGCCGCGGATGTTCGAGCCCGGCGCGGAACAGCGTGACCTTGAACCCGGGCGGCGCCTTCGGCATCGCATCCGGCTGGCGCGTGACGACACGCGGCGCATTGCTGACCGAGCGCGTCGCATAAGGCTGCGGCATGTCGGAGGGCGTCAGGCGGATCTTGTCGCCGACCTCGGCCGAAGCGGCCGAGGCAACGAGCAGCAGGCAGGCAGCGATCCGGATCGACGTCATGGCCGGCCTCCCGAAGATCGGATGCCCGAGTATCGTCCCTTCAGCGCTAAGACACGCATCAACCCTGCATGAGCGCGGCAACGCCGGGCAGCGTCTTGCCTTCAAGCCATTCGAGGAAGGCGCCGCCCGCGGTCGAGATATAGCTGAACTTCTCCTCGACGCCGGCGGCGGCCAGCGCCGCCACCGTGTCGCCGCCGCCGCCGACCGAGCTGAGCTTGCCGGCCGTGGTGAGATCGGCCGCTTCGCGCGCGACCTTCATCGTCGCGGCATCGAAGGGCTTTGTCTCGAAGGCGCCGAGCGGGCCGTTCCACACCAGCGTCCTGCACTCGGCGAGGGCCTTGGCGAGCGCGTCGGCGCTCTTCGGCCCCACATCGAGGATCATCTGGTCGGCCGGCACCGCATCGATCGCGACGGTCTTCGTCGCCACGCCCTCCTTGAGCTCGGCTGCGACCACGGCGTCGACCGGAAGCAGGATACGGCAGTTGCGCGCTTCGGCCTTCTTCATGATCTCGCGCGCGGTGTCCGCCATGTCGCGCTCGGCAAGCGACTTGCCGATGGCGACGCCCTTGGCGGCGAGGAAGGTGTTGGCCATGCCGCCGCCGATCGCCAGCACATCGACCTTGCCGACGAGGTTGCCGAGCAGGTCGAGCTTGGTCGAGATCTTGGCGCCGCCGACGATCGCGGCGAGCGGGCGCTGCGGATTCTCGAGGCCCTTCGACAGCGCCTCCAGCTCAGCCTGCATCAGGCGGCCGGCCGCAGCCGGGCGGCGCCGCGCCAGCGCGTCGATCGAGGCATGTGCGCGATGCGCCGCCGAGAAGGCATCGTCGACATAAAGATCGCCGAGTTTTGCCAGCGCATCGGCGAAGCCCGCGTCGTTGGCTTCCTCCTGTTTGTGGAAGCGGAGATTTTCCAGCAGCGCGATGTCGCCATCCGTCAGCGACGCGACGACCTTCTCGGCCTCAGGCCCGATGCAGTCGGCAGCGAAGGCGACGGGCTTGCCCAGCGCCTTCGACAACGGCGCCACCAGATGCTTCAGCGAATTCGCCTCGTCCGGCCCGCCCTTGGGCCGGCCGAAATGCGAGAGCACGACGACGCGGGCACCCTTGCCGGCGAGCTCGGTCAGGGTCGGCGCCAGGCGGTCGATGCGAGTCGTGTCGGTGACCTTGCCATCCTTCATCGGCACGTTGAGATCCGCGCGAACCAGTACGCGCTGTCCCTTCACCTGGAGATCGTCGAGTGTCTTGAAGCGGGGCATGGGTCTTTCCGGAGAGAGCGAGGGAGTGGAAGAGGCCCCCTCCCTAGCCCTCCCTGCTCCGCAGGGAGAGGGAACACGAAGTCGAGTCCTCTCTCCCTGCGGAGCAGGGAGAGGTCTAGGGAGGGGCCTCTTAATAGCCGGCTCACCCGCACTCGTGCCAGCCGATACCTGACAGGACGGTGGCAGGGACAGCCGCTATCCTCGGCGCCCGATGGCCAATCCCTATGGCGTCCTCTTCCGCGACCCCGCCTTCCGACGCTTCGGGCTCGGGTTCCTGGTCTCGGTCATCGGCGACGAGCTGACCCGGGTCGCCTTCGTCTGGTTCGTCTACGAAAAGACCGGCTCGGCCGAGGCGCTCGGCCTGCTGATGCTCTGCTTCACCGGGCCGATCGTGGTCGGCGGCTTCGTCGCCGGCTGGCTGCTCGACCGCTTCGACCGCCGGCAGGTGATGATGATCGACAACCTGGTGCGCGGCCTCTTCCTCGCGCTGATCCCGGTCCTGCATTTCCTGGGCGCGCTCGAGGTCTGGCACGTCTATGTCGCCGCAGCCGTCCACGGCCTCCTCTTGATGATTTCGCTCGCCGGCACGCCGACGATGATCCTGGCGCTTGTGCCGAAGGAGCATCTGGCGACGGCGAATGCGCTCGAGACCCTGGGATATTCGGTTGCCGGCGTGCTCGGTCCGGCGCTCGCCGGCATCCTGGTCGCCACCATCGGCGCGCCGGCGACGGTGCTGCTCGATGTCGTCTCCTACCTGCTTTTCGCGCTGGTCCTGCTGCGCCTCAGGCTCGCCTTGCCGGCGCCGGCGAAGAGGACCGCCGCGCCGATCGGCGCCGCCGTGCGCCTGCTGTTCGGAAATCCTGTTCTGACGTCCACCACCTTCATGTTCCTGGCCTTCAACATCCTGACCGGCAGCATCCCGGTATGGCTGCCTATCCATGTCGAGACCTCGCTGGGCGGCGGGCCCGAGCTCTACGGTGCGCTCCTCAGCATCGCCTTCGCCGGGCAGGTCGCGACGACGCTGCTCGTCGGACAGCTCGGCGCGCGCGTGCCTCTGGGGCTCGGCATCGCCATCGCCCAGACGCTCTCAGGCGCCCTGATGATCCTCGTCGTCTTCGGCTCGAGCGCGATCGCGGCCGGCATCATCCTCTTTCTCTTCGGCATTGTCGTGGCGCCGCTGACGCCCTGGGCGCAGACGCTGCGCATGGCGATCATCCCCGAGGAAATGCGAGGCCGCGCCTTCGCGCTGCTCCGCATGCTGATGCAGTCCGGCCGCCCGATCGGCGGCGCGCTCGCAGGCTTGGTGCTGCCGGCGCTCGGCGTCGCCGGCACCGTCATGCTGGTAGGCGCCGCGGCGATGGCCGGCGGCATCGCCGGGTTGCTGACCAGGCCGCTCAGGGACGCTGGCCGGCCCGACTAGCTACTTGTACGGGTCCGCCGCATCTCGTAACCCGTCGCCCAAAAAATTGAAGGCGAGCACGGTGACGATGACCGGGATCACCGGGATCATCAGCCAGGGATAAAGCGCGACCACGTTGATGTTCTGCGCCTCGTTGAGCAGCACGCCCCAGCTGGTGATCGGCGGACGGAGTCCGAGTCCCAGGAACGACAGCGCAGTCTCACCGAGGATCATGCCGGGGATCGAGAGCGTGGCCGACGCGATCAGGTGGCTGGTGAAGCTCGGCATCAGGTGGCGGAAGATCACGCGGCTCGGCTTGGCGCCCATCAGCACGGCGGCGGTGCAGAAATCCTCCTCGCGCAAGGCCAGCAGCTTGGAACGAACCGAGCGTGCGAGGCCGGTCCAGTCGAGCAAGCCCAAGATGATCGTGATGCCGAAATAGATCAGCACGGGGCTCCAATCGACCGGGAGTGCTGCCGACAGCGCCATCCACAGCGGCAGCTCAGGGAACGACCGGATGCATTCGATGATGCGCTGGACGATCGCGTCGGTCCAGCCGCCGTAGTAGCCGGCAAGCCCGCCGACGACGATGCCGAGCACGAAGGAGATGGTGATGCCGATCAGGCCGACGGTCAGGGATATGCGCGTGCCGTAGAGGATGCGCGAGAGCATGTCGCGGCCGAGCCGGTCGGTGCCGAGCCAGAAGAACTCGCCGCCCTCCGCCGGGCAGACGACATGAAACGACATCGGGATCATGCCCCAGAAATTGTAGTCGTCGCCCGAGCAGAAGAAGCGGAGCTTCTGCACCTTGCTGTGATCGTCGGTGTACTCACGCTTCAGATTCTCCATGTTGAGGCGGTAGCTGTAGCCGTAGACGAACGGCCCGACGAACTTGCCTTCATGGAAGAAGCGCACCTCCTGCGGCGGCGCGAAGAGATGGTCGGTGTGACGCGTCGCCAGCGCATAGGGCGCCAGCATCTCGGTGATCAGGATCGAGGCGTATGCCGCGATCAGGATGATGCCGGAGACGACGGCGAGGTGATGCCGGCGGAGCTTCCGCCACACCATCTGCCATTGCGACGCCATGTAGTAGCGTTCCTGCTCCGGCGTCAGCGTCTCGTCGGTCGCCGGGTTGAACGGCGTCCGGCTGACGAAATGCTCAAGCGGCGGCTGCGCGGTCATCGCGTCGCTCCGCCCTGGAGACGGATGCGCGGATCGAGCGCGGCCAGCGCCAGATCCGAGAGGAAGACGCCGATCACGGTCAGGACCGCGAGGAACATGAGGAAGGAGCCGGCGAGATAGGTGTCCTGCGCCTGCAGCGCGCGCAGCAGCATCGGCCCGGTCGTCGGCAGGTTCATGACGATGGAGACCACCGCTGCGCCCGAGATGATCGAGGGCAGGATGCCGCCGATATCGCTGATGAACGGGTTCAGCGACATGCGGAGTGGATACTTCACCAGCGCCCGGAAGGGCGGCATGCCCTTGGCGCGTGCCGTCACGTAGTACTGCTTCTGCAGCTCATCCAGCAGGTTGGCACGAAGCCGCCGGATCATGCCGGCGGTGCCCGAGGCACCTATCACCAGGGTCGGGACCCACAGATGCGCCAGGACCGACATGAACTTGTCCCAGCTCCACGGCGCGTCGAGGAAACGGTCGTCCATGAGGCCGCCGATCGAGGTGCCGAAGACGACGTTGGCGAAGTAGAGCAGTACCAGCGCCAGCAGGAAGTTCGGCGTCGCGAGGCCGAGGAAGCCCAGCAGCGTGAGGCCGTGATCGGTCCAGGAGTACTGGTGCGTCGCCGAGTAGATCGCGATCGGGAAGCTGACGATCCAGGTGAAGAGGATGGTGGCGACCGAGACGATGACGGTGAGCCAGAGCTTGTCGCCGACGACCTTGGTCACCGGCAGCTGGAACTCGAAGGAGTAGCCGAAGTCCCCCGCAGCATGCCGAGGATCCAGTGGAAATACTGCTCCACCGGCGAGCGGTCGAGGCCGTATTGCTGGCGCAGGAACTCGATCTTCGCCATGTCGACGGATTCGCCCTGGCTCTGCAGCTCGGCGATATGCGTCGACAGGAAGTCTCCCGGCGGCAGCTGCATGATCAGGAAGGTGATGGCGCTGATCGCGATCAGCGTCGGGATCATCACCAGGATGCGATGGATGACGTAGCCGAACATTCAGGCGTTCACTTCGCTTCCGCCACGTTGGGATCGCCGATGTAGAAGGTGTCGGGGCGGTACATGCCGAAATGCGCGCCGGGCTCCCAGTTGAAGATGCCCTCGGTCGGCACGTTCTTGAACGCCTTGGCGATAACCACAGGCTGCAGCGCGCCGGCGACGATGCCGATGGTGAACTGCTGGTCGGCGTGGATCTCGAGGATGCGCTTCCAGATGCGCGTGCGCTCCGCCTTGTCGGCGGTCGAGGCCCAGGCATGCTCGAGATCCTGCAGTTCCTTCGCTTCCGCGATGTCGACGGGCTCGCCCGACTTGCCCTTGGTCTCGCGGTGCTGGCCCCATTTGGACCATTGTAGCTGTTGCTGGTCGGAGACGACGTATTCTCGGGGATTGCTGTCGGCGTCGACGAGCGCGAACTCTGTTCCGAACCAGATGCACATCACCGTCTCGCCGGCGAAGATGCGGTTCCGCATGACGTCGCGCTGCAGCCCTTTCGGATAGATCTTGATGCCGAGCTCGAGCCAGGAATCGTGGATCAGCTCGAGGATGTCGGTCTGCTCCGTCGACTCGCCGGCGCTCTCGACCACGACCTTCATCGGCCGCCCGTCGGGCAGCAGCCTGATGCCGCGGTGATCGCGCTTGGTCAGGCCGATCTCGTCGAGCAGCGCGTTGGCGGCCTTCAAGTCGAACTTCGCCCAGCGCTTGCGGAGATCGGCGTCGTAGAGCGGCGCGCCCGGCAGCACCGTGTTGTTCCCCTCGACGCCGAGCCCGTAATAGATGACCTGGTTGATCTCGTGCCGGTTGATGCCGAGCGAGAGCGCGCGGCGGAAGCGCACGTCGCGCAGCAGCGCCCGCCACATCGGATCGCTGACGTTGAGGTTGGGCATGATCGCCTGGTCGGCGCCGCGCGCCGTGCGCCAGAGCCTGACCTTGTAGCCGTTCCGCTGCTCCGCCTCCTTGAGGAAGGTGTAGTTGTCGAAGCGGAGATATCGGGCCTGCAGGTCGGTCTCGCCGGATCCGGTCTTCAGCGGCACGATCTTCCCGTCGGCGACCGACATCACCAGCTCGTCGAGATAAGGGAGCTGGCGCCCCTGGCTGTCGACGCGGTGGTAGTAGGGGTTGCGCTTGAAGACGAAACGGTCGGCCGGCGGCGCCGTCGCCAGCGTCCAGGGCTGGAGCGTCGGCATGTCCGGATTGTCGAGCCGGTACTGGTTGTCGCGGCGATTGTGCAGAACCGCCCAGTTGCGCAACCGCTCGTCGCGGACCTTCTTCTCAAGCTCGGCCGCCGGCGCGTATTTCTCGTGGAACTGCTTGAGGTAATGCGCCGGCGCGAAGATCTCGAGCGGACGCGGGTTGGCGAGCGCGGCGAGGAAGGACGGGTTCGGCTTCGACCAGGTGTAGCGGACGATCGTCGGCGACAGGATGTCGAAGATCGGCCGTTCGCCATCGACCAGAAGCTCGATCGGCAGGCCGGACGGACGCAGTCTCGGATTGCCGAACACGTCTTCCCAGGAGTAGCGGAAATCCTCGGTGGTGAACGGGTGCCCGTCCGACCACTTGTGCCCGGGACGAAGATGGATGGTGAAGCGGCGCTCGCCCTCGACCTCGATCTTCTCGGCGATGTCTGGCTGCAGCTTGAAGTTCATGTCGTGCCCGATCAACCGGGCATAGCCGTAGACCACGGCGAAGCGCGTGTCGGAGGCGCCGCCGGCGATCATCCGCCAGCTGCCGCCATGCTTGCCGAGGGTCTGGAACGGATAGAGCCGCGCGACATCGGGACGCTCGGGCAGGCGATCCTTCACCGGCGGCAGCTGATTGTGGCTGACGGCATCGAGGAAGATCGGCGTCTCGCGATAGGGCTGCGCCGAGGCCGCGAAGGCGGAGAAGACGAGAAGCGCCGCAATGACGAAGCGCATCACGCCACCTCCTTTAGATCGGGAACGGTGCTGGCGCGGACGTAGTGCCCGCCGCCGACATCGATCAGCTGCGGGCGGAGATCGCCCGAGATCCTGAACGGCTCCGCCCAGGCGGACGGGATCGAGGCCTTGCTGTCGACGACATGCGCGAAGTCGAGCTTGCGCTCGATGTCGGGCTCCGGCACCGCCGAGAGCAGCGCCTGGGTGTAGGGATGGATCGGGTTGCGGAACAGCATCTCGCGCGGCGCCACCTCGACCAGGCGGCCGGCGCACATCACCGCGATGCGGTGCGCGACATAGTCGACGACCGCGAGGTTGTGGCTGATGAAGAGATAGGTCAGGCCGAGCTGCTGCTGCAGATCCTTGAGCAGGTTCAGGATCTGCGCCTGGATCGAGACGTCGAGGGCCGAGACCGGCTCGTCGCAGATCAGGAGGTCGGGCCGGAGCGCGAGCGCGCGCGCGATGCAGATACGCTGGCGCTGACCGCCGGAGAAGCTGTGCGGATAGCGCTTGAGATAGCGCACATCGAGGCCGACCAGCCGCATCAGTTCCTTCACGCGCTCGGCCCGCTCGTTCTCGTCGGTCATGCCGTGGATCAGCAGCGGCTCGGCGATGATATCGTAGACGGTCATGCGCGGGTTCAGCGATCCGAACGGATCCTGGAACACGTACTGCATCTTCTTGCGGAACTTCACGAGCTCGTCGCCCTGGAGCGCCAGCATGTCGACCGGCTTGCCGCGGTCGTTGAACACGACCTCGCCGGTATCGGGCTTGAGCGCACGCAGCAGGATCTTCGACAGCGTGGTCTTGCCGCAGCCGCTCTCGCCGACGAGGCCGAGGCATTCGCCGCGCTTGACCTCGAAGGAGACGTCGTCGACGGCGAGCACCTCGCCCGCTTCCTTGTTGCCGAACCAGGCAGTCTTGCGGATGCGGAAGCGCTTGCCGATGCCGCGCACGATCAGCAGCGGCCCCGCTGCGTCCGCGCCTTCCGGCCAGGCATCGGCCTTGGCCTCCATCAACCGGCTCTGCTCGCTCTTGATCTCGCGCAAGGGGATCAGGCGCTCCCCCGGCTCCATGCCGAAGCGCGGCACGGCGCGCATGAGCGCCTTGAGATAGGGATGCTCGGGCGCGCGGAAGATGTCCTCGACGGTGCCGGCCTCCATGACGCGGCCGCGATACATCACCACGACTTCCTGGGCGACGTTGGCGACGACGCCGAGATCGTGCGTGATCACCAGCACCGCCATGCCGAGCTCCTTCTGGAGATCGGCGATCAGCTTCAGGATCTGCGCCTGGATAGTGACGTCGAGCGCGGTCGTCGGCTCGTCGGCGATCAGCAGCGCCGGCCGGCAGATCAGCGCCATCGCGATCATCGCGCGCTGGCGGAGCCCGCCGGAAAGCTCGAAGGGATAGGTCTTGATCGCGCGCTTGGGATCCGGGAATCCCACCAGCCGCAAGGTCTCGCGCGTCGCGTCCAGCGCCTCGGCGCGGCTGACCGGCTTGTGCAGCTCCATGGTCTCGGCGATCTGGTCGCCGATCGTGTGCAGCGCCGAGAGCGAGGTCATCGGCTCCTGGAAGATGATCGAGATGCGGCCGCCGCGGATCGCGCGCATGCCTTTGCTGTCGGCCGGCATATGCGCGATGTCGTTGATGGTGCCGCCCTTCTCGGGATCGGCGAATAGGATCTGGCCGGAGGCGACGCGCGCCGCCTTCGGCAGGATGTTCATGATCGCCTGGCTGACGACGGTCTTGCCCGAGCCGGATTCGCCGACCAGCGCCGTGGTCTGGCCGTAGCGCACGCGGAAGCTGACACCGTCGACGGCGGCGAGCTGCCCCTCCGGCAGGTCGAAGACGATCTTGAGATCGTTGACGCGGAGAAGCGGGCTCATCATCGGGGTGGGATCAATTCTGCGTCTTCGGCGGCTCGAAGCCGAGCGCGGCGAAGTTGGAGACCGACGCTTCCGAAAGCTCGAAGCCCTTGGCGCGCGCCGTCGTGTAGGCGCGGCGCGCGACTTCGGGGAAGCCATCGAGCGTCGAGTCGAAGCGGAGCTTGCCCGAAGGTCCACGCAGCACGAGCTGCATCCAGCCTTGGCTGCGGTCGCGCTTGGTCGAGTAGTAGTTGAGCTTCACTTCCTGCAGCTCCGACCAGGCGAGCTCGCCCTTCGACAGGCCGTGGACCACGACCTTCTGCTCGTCCATCTCGACCAGGGTGCGATGGCGGAGCCAGGTGCGGACGCCGAAGACCGCGAAGAGCAGCGCGAAGGGGCCGAGCACGTAGAGGACGGCCGAGCCCGCCGGCGCCATCAGGATCGGCAGGCCGGTGAGCGCGAGACCGAAGGCGGCGCGCGCATAGTCGCCGGTCATAGCCTTGGTCGGGTAGCGATGCTCGGTCATGCGGGCGCGAGTCCGAAAGCTTGGGCCGGCGTCAGCCAGCGAATGGCGGGATGCGCGCGCGTCACCTTGAAGAGCTTTTCGAGGAAGCCCCAGGCCGGCGCGTCATGGACGAGGTGATGGGTGAGCACGCCGGTCGGCTCGGCCGCATCGGCACGGCCCTGCCGGCGATCGGCGAGGTGACCGAGGATGGCGCCGACCGCGAGATCGTCACCGGCGAAACGGCGCTCGCACCAGTCGATGATGTCGGCATGGGTGTTGACCTGGACGAGGCCCGGCGCGGCTTCGGCGCGCTCGCGCGGCTTGAAGGTCGAGAGGCCGCGAAAGCCGATTCCGGGCAGCAGCGCGACCACCTCCGGCGCGATCCGGTTCCAGGGCGGTGCCAGCACCGGCAGCACGCGCCCGGCGAAGAGATCGAGAAGCCGGCGGCGGCCGGTCGCGAGCTCGCCTGCCACGCTTGCCGCGGGCCGATCGGGGCCGAGCTCGGCCTTCTTCTTCACGCCGTGATTGGTATGGGCATAGCCGTGCTGGAGAAGCGCCAGGCCCGGCAGGGAGGCCTCCGCGGTCTTCGGCACGACCGCCAGCGCCGGGACCACGCCATGGGCGCGGCCGAGGGCGTTCAAGCGATCGAGGGCATCGCTCGGCGCGATGGCGTCGTCGTCGCGCCACCACAGCGTCGCCAGCCGTTCCGCCTTCCCCCAGGCATCCAGCTCCCGCCCCAGATCCTCCCAGACGCCCATAAATCTCCAGCTCACCCGGTTGGCCCGAGACTATATCCCCGCATCTGTCGGTTTCCAGCCGGAAAACCCGGAACTTCCGGGTGCAAATCCTTGACCCGGAAGGCTCTCCGCACCTAAACAGGGTAAGTGAACGGGTGTCCTTCAGGACCGGCATGACGCGTCGACTGGCCGTCCTCTTAACCCTGCTTCTCCTTGGTCTCCCAGCCCTCGACCTGCGTCCGGCGGTCGCCGCGAGCGAGAGCGGCCTGCCCGTCCCGCGGTTCGTCTCGCTGCGCTCGGGCGAGGTGAATCTCAGGACCGGCCCCGGCACGCGCTATCCGATCGAATGGGTGCTGACCAAGCGCTCGCTCCCGGTCGAGGTGATCCAGGAATTCGATACCTGGCGGCAGATCCGCGACCATCAGGGCTCGGTCGGCTGGGTCCAGTCGAGTTTTTTGACGGGCCGGCGCACGCTGCTCGTCACCGGCGAGACGCGAAAGCTCCGCTCGGACCGCAAGGACGATGCATCGACGGTGGCGATGGCCGAACCCGGCGTCGTCGGCCGCCTGCTCGAGTGCCGCGAGACCTGGTGCCGCGCCGAGATCGGCGGCTACAAGGGCTGGCTCAAGCGCTCCGAGTTCTGGGGCGCGTATCCGGACGAAGTGGTGAAGTAGGAAAGCAGTTCCGCAGACAAGGCCAAGGGAGGGAAGAGATGAAGGCTTCAACCTGCGCAACGTGCGGCGGAACCGAATTCGGCGTTAAGCTCCAGTCGATCAACGACAGCAAGTACGAGTTCGCATTCATCCAGTGCGCCGGGTGCGGTGTGCCCGTCGGCATCTTCGAGGAGAAGCATGTCGGCCATACGCTCGAAGGAATCATCGGCGGCTTGCGGCAGATGAACGAGCGTATCGAGCGCATCGAAAAGATGACAGCCGCGATCGGCAGGATGCTCGAAGGACGGCGCTAACGCGCTCTTAGGCGACCAGCGATAGTGCGTTGGCGGCGGCGCGCGAGGCGCGGCTGACGGCTTCGTCGGTGCGGCTGTAGGCGGACGCGGCGGCGGCAGCGGCGCGGCGGTCGGCGCCTTCGGCAGCGGCCGTGGCACCCGCGGCGGCATCATTGGCAGGCTCACTGCCCGGCGGCTTCGGCCCGACGATCTCCGGCTGCGACTGCGTCTGACCCTGTTGCGCCGCGGCTTCGGCGGCCTTGGCGTCGGATTCCGACTTCGCCGCCGCGGCCTCCTCGCGATCCTGCGCGGCACCTTCGGCCAGGGCCTGCGCCTTCATCTGCGCCGCGGCGGCGGCGACGGCGCGGTCTTGTCCGGAGGGGTCGGCGGGAGCGAGCGCGGCGGCGCGGATCTGGTCGGCCTTGCGGGCCGTCTCCTCGGGCGTACTGCCCGGGCTCAGATCGATCGAGACCTCGCCGCCTACGGCATAGCGTCGGCCGTCCGGTCCCTGCTGATAGGTGAAGGTCGGCGATCCGGCATATTGTCCGCCAGCAGCGGCATGAGCTGATTCATGCGCGCGGACCTCGCGGTCGCGCGCCTGCAACTTGGCGACGACTTCTTTCTCTTCCGGGGTGAGCTCGCCGCCTGGCGAATCTTCGCTCTCCTTGGTGTCTTCGACACCCTGGAGCGCCTGCAGGGAATCGCCGGAAAACGGCTTGCCGCCCACGCCAGTCAGCGGCGGAGCCTGCTCCGTACGAGCCGGCAGTCCGGTTTCTTCGAAGGCCGCGCCGTCTTGAAGGGCTCTGCCCCTCTGGGTCGAAACGAGTCCGAGCCCACCGACGACTTGGCCGATCTCCAGCGCCATTCAGGCACCCTCTTCGGCCCCGGGCCGCCCTTGCAGCCGGGAAGGTCTTCTACCCCACCGTAAACAAGCGTAGCGGCGGCACCCGACCCTGTCAAAAAAATCGCCGTGAGCGGTTAACGAGTGGGCCTAATTCTTGATATAGAAAGAAACTCCTGCGTCCCCCGGATCGCCTCGGCAAGCCCCACCCGCTGGACCTCGACCCCCTCGGGGAAGGCGGCAGCCAGCCGCGAGGGCAGCGCCTTGTCGAGCATGACGAAGACGCCGATGTCGTCGGCGCGGCGGATCAGCCGGCCGAAGGCCTGCTTCAGGCGAAAGCGCGTGACCCGCTCGTCATAGGCCTTCTCTCCGAAAGCCTTCCGCCGGGCGCGGTGCAGGATGTCGGGGCGCGGCCAGGGCACGCGGTCGAAGACGATGAGGCGAAGCGAGCGGCCGGGCACGTCGACGCCGTCGCGCACGGCATCGGTGCCGAGCAGGCAGCTCTCCGGCTCGGCGCGGAAGATGTCGATCAGGGTCGCCGTGTCGAGCCCGTCGACATGCTGGGCATAAAGCGAAAGCCCGGCCTGCTCGAGCGGCTCGGCGATACGCGCATGTACCTCGCGCAAGCGCCGGATCGCGGTGAAGAGGCCCAGCCCGCCGCCGCCGGATGCGAGGAACAGCGCGCGATAGGCGGAGGCCACCTGGGCGAAGTCGCGCTTGTCGACGTCGGTCACGACATAGATGCGCGTCTGCTTCGGATAGTCGAAGGGCGAGGCCACCGCCGCCCGCATCGCCGGCACCGCGAGATGGCGCGCGCCCGACGACGACTCCGCCGCGGCCCAGTCGAGTTCGACCAGGCCGGTCGCATCCCTGAGCGTCGCCGAGGTGACAACGACGCCATGCGCCGGCTTCAGCACGGTCTCCGTGAAGGGCACGGTCGGATCGACCCAGTGGCGATGCAGCCCGACATCGAGGTCGCGCGCCTCGATGCGGTAGACCTGCAGCCAGTCGACGAATTCCGGCGGCGTCGGCGCGGCGAGCGATTCCAGCATAGAGATCCAGCCGTCGAGCACGCCCTCGATGCGCCTGTTGATCGTGCGCGCCATCGCTTCAAGCCTGAGGCGCATCGCGGTGTCGAGCTCTTCCGCATCGTCGTCGAGCCGGGCCTTCAGCCGATCGCGGAGCCGCGCCAGTGGACGGCGGATCTCCTGCAACGCAGCACGCAAACGTGCGGCGGCAGCGACCAAGCCCTCGATCGGCGGCTGCGCATCGGCCTCGATGCCATAAGCATTCTCGGTCTCGGTGGCGCGCGCGAAGACCTGCTGGCGGCAGAGCGCGAGAAAGCCTTCGGTGACGCCCATCGGCCGGCCTTCCGCGATGCGCGTGAGCCAACCTTCGGACGGCAGCACGCGGGCCGCCTCGAGCGCCTCGTCGAGCGCCTTCTTGCCTTCCTCGTCATCGACGACGAGATCTTCGACGCGGCGCTGCAGCCCGCGGCCGCGGGCGCGCCGGCTCCCTTCCGGCCCCCGGATCCAGCGCTTGAGCTCGACCGCTTCCAGCCCGGACAGCGCCAGCGAGAAGGCGGAATCCGCGGCGTCGAAGACGTGATGGCCTTCGTCGAAGACCAGGCGATGCGAGAGCGAGCCATCCGCCATGCCCCCCGTGGCGGCGATATTCATCACCAGCGCATGGTTGGCGACGACCAGCCGCGCCCGCCGGGAGCGTCGTATCGCGCGCTCGATGAAGCACTTCGTGTAGTGCGTGCAGGCGGAGTAGACGCATTCGCCGCGCCGGTCGGTGAGACCCAGCGCACGGCCGCGGCCGACGAGATCGGCAAGCCAGCCGGGAAAGTCGCCGCCGACCATGTCGCCGTCGTGCGTCGCGCCCGCCCAGCGCGCCAGCAGGCCCAAGGGAATAGCGTTGTCCGGATTGCTGCGGACGTTGCGCACCGCCTCCTCGAAGTTGAGCAGGCAGAGATAGTTCTCGCGACCCTTCCTTATGACGACGTTCAGCGTCTTGTCGGACGGGATCGGATAGAGGCGGTCAAGCTCGCCGTCGATCTGGTGCTGGAGATTCCGAGTGTATGTGGAGAACCAGACCGAGCCTTCGTTCTTCTCCGCCCAGACGCTGGCCGGCGCGACATAGCCCAGCGTCTTGCCGACGCCGGTGCCGGCCTCGGCCAGCACCATGCGCGGCTCCTCCTCGCGCTCGCGCGGAAGGAAGGCGGCGGAAACGGCCGACGCATAATCGGCCTGCGACGGACGCGGCTCGGACCGGTCGCCAAGCAGGCGCGTCAGGCGCGCACGCGCTTCCGACGGATCGACCGGCTGGCTGCCGGGCGGCGCCGGCGGCGCATGCTCCTGCCATTCCGGCAGACGCCGCCAGACCTCGAGCGCCGCCGTATGTGCGCGGTCGGAAGGATCGATGCCGAGCGCGGCCAGCACCGCCGGTCCCCAGGACCAGCCGGCCGCGGCCATGACCTTGGCGATCGCCTCGGTTTCGATCTCGCGATCGAGGGCGAGCTCGGTGAGCAGCGCCCGGGCGACGGCATAGAGCGCCGCCGCCTCGCCCTCCGCGCTCTCCGGCACGTCGAGCCCGGCCGCCTCGGCGAGACCGCGCGGCGTCGGCGGAGCGAATCGCGCCGGGCGCACGAAGGCGAAGAGCTCGACCACGTCGTGTCCGGCAACCGCATGCCCGAGGCGGCGCCCGATCGCCTTGCCATGACAAAGGAACGGCCGCGCGCCCGCTTCGAAGCGCCGAACCGCCTCGCTTTTCGCCAGCGTCTCGACATCGCCTTCGGGGTTCAGCCACACCACGCCCGCCGCACGCAGCACAACCGCCGGCGCCTCCGGCAGAAGAACGCGGCGCTGAAGCGGTGCATGGGCGGGCGGCGACGTCATCGCCGGGAGCCATAGCACAAATCGTGATCAAACCTCGCTTCGGGTGCAATTCGGTTGACGCCTGGGCCTCGAGAGCGCGTCGTACCGAAGATCCTCCCGGTCCCCTGGTTTCATGACTTCCCCGTCTCTCCCGCCTCAAGGCGCCTCCACGCGGCACGCGCTGGTGGTGCTGGTGTTCCTGACCATCGTCTGGGGCCTCAACTGGCCGGCGATGAAGCTTGCCGTCGAGGGCTTCCCGCCCTGGCAGTTCCGCGCCTTCTGCGCGGCGTTCGGCACCGTCGCGCTGTTCACGATCGCGCATCTGAACGGGCGCGATGTGCGCCCGCCGCCGGGGCTCTGGTGGAAGCTGGCGCTTGCCGGAATCCTCAACGTCGCCGGCTGGCAGGTGTTCTCGGCGATGAGCCTGCAGTACATCGAGTCCGGCCGCGGCGCGATCGTCGCCTACACCATGCCGCTGATGACCGCGCTGCTCTCGATCCCGGTGCTCGGCGAGAAGATCAGCCCGCGGGTGATTGCGGCGCTCCTGCTTGGCACCGGCGGCATGGCGCTGCTGCTTCCCGACGACTTCCTCCACCGCGGCGACCGGCAGCTTCTCGGCATCGGCCTGATGCTGTGCGCGGCGTTTTCCTGGGCCCTCGGCACGATCCAGCTCAAATACATAAAGCTGCCGATGCCGACGATGGTGGCGACCGCCTGGTTCTTCGTCTTCGCTTTCCCGGTGCAGCTCGCCGGAGCAATGTTCGAGACACCGCCGGACTGGTCGACGCTGACCTGGCCCGTCATCCTCGGTGCGCTCTATGCCAGCACGATCCCGGTCTGCTTCGGCTACTGGGCGTGGTTCCGCCTGGTTGAGGTGCTGCCGGTGACCATCGCCTCGATCGCCACCCTGGCGACGCCGGTGCTCGGCGTGCTTTCTGGCGCGCTACTCTTGAACGAGCCGGTCGGATGGCGCGAGATCGTCTCGCTGCTGCTCGTTCTCGCCTCGCTCGTGCTCGTCCTCTATCGCAAGCCCGTCCCCAAGGAGTGATCATGCTGATCGGCTATGTCAGCGACGAACGCTATGTCGCGATCGAAGGCGTCGCGCTCGAGTTCATCCGGAACGGCGTGTCGGTCGCCGTGGCCTCGCGCGCCTCGGGCGCCGTCTACGCGAATATCGCCCCGGGCGAGTACGAGGTGGTGCTGCAGAAGGCAGGCTTCGGCGCCAAGCGCACGACCATGGAGGTGGCGCGCGACCGGCCGCATCACTTCCGCCTGCTGGCCGACCAGCTGCTCGGTTATCCCTGGCCGAAATACGTGCAGTCCGGCGAGGAGGCCGAGTTCCGCGTGCACTCGCCGGAAGCCTTCCACATGGAGCTCTGGCGCTATGGGCTGAAGAAGGAGCGCGTCGCCGGTCTCGGCTGGTGGGACGAGCACGGCCCGCGCGCCATGGTGCAGATCACCCCGGACGGTGACTACACCCAGACCGGCGTGCAGTGGAGCAAGACCGGCTATGCCAGCCCCGGCTTCCGCCCCAAGGCCAAGGCGCCCGAGAAGAGCGGCCTCTACTACTTCCACGCCTCGACCAAGTCCGGCCTGTTCTTCTCGTTTCCGTGGATCGTCGCGCCGAAGAAGCCGACGGCGAAGATCGCCGTGCTGGCCTCCAACATCACCTGGAACGTCTACAACGCCTTCGGCGGCCGCTCGAATTACATCAACACAGACAAGCTGCCCGACACGCCGACGGTGAATTCGCGCCAGGATCTGCAGCGCTACACGGCGAAGAACTTCCTCACCTACCAATCCGAGGAATACGCGCCGCTTTCCTTCGACCGGCCGGAGCCGATCAACTTCGTGCCGGAGAACGAGGAGCCCGCGAACATCATCGAAGGGCGCTCTGCCTGCCATATCGCGCCGGCGGAGTGGCGCTTCCTCGCGTGGCTGGAGCGCGAAGGCTTCGGCTACGATTTCTGGGCCGAGAGCCAGCTGCACGAAGGCACGCTGCCGCTCGAGGAGTACAAGATCCTGATCCTCTCGACCCATCCGGAGTACTGGTCGAAGGAGATGTACTTCAAGGTGAAGGCCTGGGTGCAGGAGAAGGGCGGGCGACTCCTCTATCTCGGCGGCAACGGCATCGATTGCGAGGTCACCTTCCATGGCGACGCCGTGGTCTGCCACAACGGCGATGCGCGTCGGCTCCGCCAGCCCGGCAAGTACACGCCGCGCTTCCGCGACCGCGTCGAGTGCCCGTCCAACCTGCTCGGCGTCGTCTTCGACTATGACGGCGCCATGACCGGCGCGCCCTATCGCGTGAAGGATGCGAGCCACTGGATCTATACCGGCACCGGCCTGAAGAACGGCGACCTCTTCGGCGAGAAGAGCCTGCATATGCGCTGCCCCGGCGGCGCCTCTGGCCACGAAACCGACAAGGTCACGCCCTGGACGCCGAAAGGCACCGTGCATCTCGCCAAGGGCGAGAACCCCGACAATGGCGGCGCCGACATGGTCTATTACGAGACGGCGTCGGGCGGCCGCGTCTTCTCCGCCGGATCGATCGCGTGGAACGCCTCGATTTTCATCGACGACAATGTCTCGAAAATCACCCGCAACGTGATCGAGCGGTTCCTCGGCTAGCGTGCTATGACGCGCGAACCATGATCGCCCTCGGCATCGAGACCAGCTGCGACGAGACTGCGGCCGCCATCGTCGATGGCGACCGTCGGATCCTGTCGAGCGTCGTCGCCTCGCAGCTCGACCGACATCGCCTCTATGGCGGCGTCGTGCCGGAAGTCGCGGCGCGCGCGCATCTCGAATTGCTGCAGGGTCTCGTGCGCCAGGCGCTCGACGAAGCGAGGCTCGATTTCGACGGCCTCGATCTCGTCGCCGCGACCGCGGGACCGGGCCTGATCGGCGGCGTCATCGTCGGATCGACCTTCGGCAAGGCGCTTTCGCTGGCGCGCAGCCTTCCCTTCCTCGCGATCAATCATCTCGAAGGCCATGCGCTAAGCCCCCGTCTGTCCGACAACGTGTCCTTTCCCTATCTGCTGCTGCTGGTCTCCGGCGGCCATTGCCAGCTGCTCGCCGTCGAGGGCGTCGGCCGCTACCGGCGCTACGGCACCACCGTCGACGATGCCGCCGGCGAAGCCTTCGACAAGGCGGCGAAGAAGCTCGGCCTCGGTTTCCCCGGCGGTCCCGCGATCGAGCGCGCGGCGAAGACCGGCGATGCAACGCGCTTCCCGCTGCCGCGACCGATGCTCGGCCGGCCGGGCTGCGACTTCTCCTTTTCCGGCCTGAAGACCGCTGTCGCGCATGCGGTCGACGCGCTCGGCCACGCGCCGACCGAGCCGGAGCAGGCCGATCTCGCCGCGAGCTTCCAGGAATCGGTCGCCGCCTCGCTTGCCGACCGTACGAAGAACGCGCTGCGCCGCTTCACCGACGAGCATGGCTCCGGCCATGCGCTCGTCGTCGCCGGCGGCGTCGCCGCCAACACGCGACTGCGCGAGGTGCTGGCGGAGCTCGCACGCACTCACCATACGGGCTTCGTCGCCCCGCCGCTCGCGCTCTGCACCGACAATGCGGCGATGATCGCATGGGCCGGGATCGAGCGTCGTATTCTCGGCGAGGAGGACGGGCTCGACGTCGCGCCGCGGCCGCGCTGGCCGCTGGATGCCGAGGCGCCGCCCGCCCCCTACGCCGGAGCGAAAGCATGAGGATCGCGGTCATCGGCGCCGGCGCCTGGGGCACTGCGCTCGCCCAGGTCGCCAGCCGCGCCAACGACGTCTCACTCTGGTCGCGCGAGAGCGAGGTCGCCGCGAGCATCACGGCCGAGCGCGAGAACTCGGTCTTCCTGCCGGGCTTCAAGCTGGACCAAAAGATCCTCGCGACATCCGACCTCGCCGAAGCGGCGGCGGGTGCCGAGGCAGTGCTGATGGTGGTGCCGGCGCAGTTCATGCGCCTGGTCGCGCGCGATCTTGCCCGCGTGCTCGAGCCGGGCGTGCCGCTCGTCCTCTGCGCCAAGGGCATCGAGGCGCGCACCGGCGCGCTGATGACCGAGGTCGCCGCCGAGATGCTGCCCGGGCGCGACTTCGCCGTGCTTTCCGGACCCAGCTTCGCGCATGAGGTCGCGCGCGGATTGCCGACGGCGCTGGTGCTGGCGAGCACGACCGAGGGCCTTGCCGAGCGCCTGTCGGTACGGCTGGCGCGCCCGACCTTCCGCCTCTATGTCTCCGACGACCCGATCGGCGCCGAGATAGGCGGCGCGGTGAAGAACGTGCTGGCGATCGCCTGCGGCATCGTCGAGGGCGCGGGGCTCGGCGACAATGCACGCGCCGCGATCGTCACGCGCGGCCTCGCCGAGCTGATCCGCCTCGGCCGCGCGCTCGGCGCAAGGCCGGAGACGCTGACCGGGCTCTCGGGTCTCGGCGACCTCGTTCTGACCTGCACAGGTGCCAGCTCGCGCAACCATGCGCTCGGCTTCTCGCTCGGACAGGGACACACAGTGGCCCAGGCGACCACCGGCAAGGTGGCGGTGGTCGAAGGCGTCGCCAGCGCGCATCCGATCCGCGCCCGAGCCAAGCGCCTCGGCGTGGAGATGCCGCTGGTCGAGGCGGTCGACGACGTCGTCAATGCCGGCCTCTCCATCGACGACGCCATGCACCGCCTGCTCGGGCGCCCGCCACGCACCGAGGGATGGCGTTAGCCCTGGCGTCGCTGCGGCACCTCCGCTAGCGTCGCCGCATCCTTCCAACGGAGCTTCGATGATTTATTACGTGCATCGCCTCGACAAGCAGGGCGGCCTCGAGCTCAGGCTCAAGACGCGGCCGGTTCATCTCGAATACCTCAAGGCCAATGCGCATCGGCTGTTCGCGGCCGGACCGGTGCTGACGCCGGACGGCAAGGCGCCCTGCGGCAGCCTGCTGCTGGTCGAGGCCAAGGACGAGGCGGAGCTGAAGGAGTTCCTCGCCGGCGATCCCTATGACAAGGTCGGGCTCTTCGACACGCTGACGATCCAGCCCTGGCGCAAGGTGTTCTCGGACCCGGGAGTCGGCGGCCCTCCGGGCTGAGCGGGAGATCGGCGATGAGCTACTGGCTGATGAAATCCGAGCCTGACGCCTTCTCCTGGGACAATCTGGTCGAGAAGAAGCGTTCGATGTGGGACGGCGTGCGCAACCACATGGCCGCCGGCCACATGAAGGCGATGAAGAAGGGCGACCTCGTCTTCTTCTATCACTCGAACATCGGCAAGGAGATCGTCGGCATCATGCGGGTCGAGAAGGAGCACTATCCCGACCCCACCGATGAGACGGCCAAGTTCGTCGTCGTCGACGTGGTGCCGGTGAAGCCGCTGAAGAAGCCGGTGACGCTGGCCGAGATCAAGGCCGACAAGAAGTTCGCCGACATGAAGCTCGTCACCCATTCGCGGCTTTCGGTGAGCCCGGTCTCCGACGCGCATTGGGCCGCGCTCTGCAAGATGGGCGGCGTCACGCCTTGACCCGGCTCTGGCGCGAGGACGAGATCGAGGAGGGGGACGCGCGCGGTTTCCGCCTAGGCGAAGGAGCCAGGGAGACGCGCATCTTCGTCGTCCGCTGGGAAGGCGTGCTGAAAGCCTATCTCAACGTCTGCCCGCATGTCGGCACGCCGCTCGACTGGATCCCCGACAAGTTCTTCCACCCCGACGACCGGCACCTGATCTGCGCCACCCACGGCGCGCTGTTCCTGCCGGAGAACGGGCTCTGCGTCGTAGGGCCCTGCGAAGGCGAGTCCCTGCAGGCGGCGGAGATCGCAATCGAGGAAGGCTGGATCGTCTATCGCGGCTGAAGCGCCGCCATCATCGCCGCGACCGCCTTGGCATCGGCATCGTCCAATGCCGCCAGGGCGTCACGGGTACGGGCGAAATCGGGACCGCCGATCTTGTTCTGGCTCAGCTTGAGCTTGGCTTCGATCCGCTCGATCGGCAGCGCGAAGCCGACGATGCCCTTGCGCAACCCGCCGAAGAAAGCCGGCTCGAGCTTGTCGATGGTCCAGGGCTTCTTCGGCGCCAGCTTTGCCTCATGCACGGCGGTGAGCCGGACCAGGATGTCGATCAGGCCGTCATCGTCGAGCGCCGTCGGCCGGCCATGGATGTGGACGACCGCGTAGTTCCAGGTCGGAACCGATGCCGCGGGCTTCTCGTACCAGTCGGGCGAGACATAGGCGTTGGGCCCCTGGAACACCGCGGTCGCCTCGGCGGTCTCGTCCATGAGCTTCCAGATCGGATTGGCACGGGCGGCATGCGCCAGCAGGCGATGGCCGTCGCGGTCGAGCACGAAGGGGAAATGCGAGATCTCCGGCTTGCCATCGGCGCCCCGCATGATCAGGGCACCGAAACCGTTCTGCTCGATCAGGTCGAGCCCGGCCGCCTCCTCGGCGGCGAAATGGCGGGGCGTGTACATGGGGCTTCGTCTATCGGGCGCCGCGGTACCGAGCAAGCCCGAGTCCGCGCAGGACGGTCCCGCGCGCCCTCCCTCGTGGCAATATGCTCTCCATGCTTCTCGGCCGCTGCAACCGGAACCGCCTGACGATCATCGCCGTGACCATGCTCGCGGTCTGCGCCGCCGCGTCGATCTTCACGCTGACGCTTTACCCCGACCGGCCGTGGTGGCTGTCAGTTTCGATCGGCAGCGCCAGCGGCGTGCTGATCGGCACGCCGCTCGTGCTCTGGCTCCTGCTCGGCGTCGACACGCCGCTCGGACGTCGTCTCAAGCGCCTGCCGCTGATCCTGTACCTCGTTCTCAACGCCGTGGTCATGACGGTGATCCTGATGACCGGGCACTTCGCCGCCTATCACCTGATCTGGCCCAACGAGCACAACCGCACTTTCCTCGACGATCCCGACCTGCCGGCGTCGATGTTCTTCTCGGTCTCGCTCGTCACCGCGATCAGCGTCGCGGTCGAGCTTCGCCGCCTCATAGGGCCGGGCGTCTTCGGCGCCGTGCTCGCCGGCAGCTACCGTCATCCGCGCGCCGAACGGCGCATCTTCCTGATGCTCGACCTCGTCGGCTCGACAGGCATGGCCGAGCGCCTCGGCCCGGACCGCTTCCTGGCATTCCTGGATCGCTGGATCCATGCGCTGACCGAGCCGCTGCTCGCATATGACGGGCAGATCTACCGTTATGTCGGCGACGAGGTGATCCTGACCTGGGAGTGGACGGCGGACGCCCCCTCGCGCGCGCTCGCCTTCGCCATCGAAGCCGACAAGGCAGTCGCCGACGCGGCCGCCTCCTGGCAGCGCGACTTCGGCATCGTGCCCAGGATGCGGCTTGCGCTGCACGGCGGCCCGGTCGTCGCCGGCGAAATCGGCGACGTGAAGCGCGAGATCACCTTTCTCGGCGACACGCTGAACACCGCCGCCCGCATCGCCCAGCAGGCGCGGCACCATGAAGCGCTGGTCATCGCCTCGGCCGAGGTGATCGAGGGCATGACGCTTCCCGCCAGCCTCGTCTCGCATCCGCTTGGGCCTGTGCAGCTGCGCGGCAAGGCCGAGCCGATTCCGCTCGTCTGCCTGGCCCCGGGGGCGATTGACGCGCGGGCGCACGCGTCCTAAAGCGACGCGATCACGCATGGAGATGAATATGAGACTCAAGTGGATCGCCGCCGTTGCGGCCCTGACGCTGCTGGCCGTCCCAGCCCAGGCCGAGAAGACCTCGCTCTCGGTCCTCAAGCTCGCCTCCTCCGGCCCGGTGTTCCTGGCCCAGGATCTCGGGTACTTCGCCGCCGAAGGCCTCGAGGTCGAGCTCAAGTTCTTCACCGCGGCGCAGCCGGTCGCGGTCGCCGTGGTCTCGGGCGATGCCGAGTTCGGCGTCACGGGCTTGACCGCCGGCTTCTACAACCTCGCCGGCAAGGGCGCGCTCAAGATCATCGCCGGCCAGTCGCGCGAGCAGCCGGGCTACCGCCTCTCGGCCTACATGGTCTCGAACAAGGCCTGGGAAGCCGGCGTGCGCTCGCCCGCTGATTTCGCCGGCAAGTCCTTCGCCATGACCCAGGTAGGCTCGACCTTCTACTACATGATCGGATTGCTGGCGGAGAAGAAGGGCTTCGACGCCGCCAAGATGCGGCTCGTGCCGCTGCAGAGCATCCCGAACATGGTCTCGGCCCTGCAGGGCGGTCAGGTCGACACAGCGATCCTGCCCTCGACCGTCGCCGTGCCGATGGCCGATCGCAACGACGCCAAGATCGTCGGCTGGGCCGGCGACGAGACGCCCTGGCAGCTGGGCGCGCTGTTCACCTCGCCGAAGATGATCGACGGCAAGCGCGCCACGGTCGAGCGCTTCGTCCGCGCCTACAAGAAAGGCGTCGCCGCCTACGATCTCGCCTTCCAGAAGAGGACCGACCAGGCCGCGACCGACAAGGCGCTCGATATCCTCGCCAAGTACACCGAGCAGCAGAAGGGTGCGATCGCCGCCGGCCTGCCCTATATCGAGCCGGAAGCGCGCTTCAGCGCAAAGGACATCGCCAAGCAGGTCGCCTATTGGCAGTCGCAGAAGCAGGCCGATGCCTCGGTGGATGCGAAGGAGATCGTGGTGACATCCTTCGTGCCATCGCTGGATTGAGTTCGACCGAATGCGCCTGATCGTCGAGCACGTCTCGCATGGCTACGGCTCGCTCGAGGTGCTCGACGATATTTCGCTTACCGTCGAGGAAGGCGAGATCCTGGCGGTGATCGGACCGTCGGGGTGCGGGAAGTCGACGCTGCTCGGCATTCTCGGCGGGCTGCTCGAGGCGAGCCGGGGCCGCATCCTTACCGACGGTGCGGTGCCATCGGGCTCGCTTAACCCGATCACCTACATCTTCCAGGATTTTGCGCTGCTCCCCTGGCACAGCGTCGCGGCCAATGTCGGCTTCGCGCTCGAGCACCATCGTCTCGACGCATACGAGCGCAAGGGGCGTGTCGACGAGGTGCTGGCGATGACGGGCCTCCTGGATTTCGCGACTGCGCTGCCGAAGCAGCTTTCCGGCGGCATGCGCCAGCGCGTCGGCATCGCGCGTGCGCTCGCGGTCAAGCCGGCGATCCTGCTGCTGGACGAGCCGCTTTCCGCGCTCGATGCGCAGACGCGCGAGCTGCTGATCGAGGAGTTCCTCGCGCTCTGGCTCGCGCACCGCACCACCGCGGTCTATGTCACGCACAACCTCGACGAGGCACTACGCCTCGCCGACCGCATCTGCGTGCTCTCGCGCCGGCCCGGCCGCATCCGCGAGATCGTCGCCGTCGATGCGGCCCGGAGCGAACGCGGCATGGCGGCGCTGGCGCCGTTGCGCGAGCGGCTGTGGCGGCTTATCCAGGAAGAGGCGCGCGCCGCCGATCGCGAACATGTCTGAGCCCCTTCGCTTCCGCGGCGGTGGTTTCGTCATCGGTCCGAAGCCGATCTCGAGCTGTCTTGGCGGCCTCGCCGTGATCGCGATCTGGCAGGCCGTCTCCAGCGCCGGCTGGGTCTCGCCGATCTTCCTGCCGAGCCCCGCCGGCATCGCCCGCGCGCTCGGCGAGATGGCGCTCTCGGGCCAGCTCTGGCGCCATCTCGGCGCCTCGCTTCAGCGCATCCTGCTGGGCTTCGCGCTGGGATCCGCCGCCGGTTTGGCGCTTGGCCTCGCGCTCGGGCTTCTCAGCCATGCGCGCGCCGCGGGATTGCCGATCGTCTCCGCACTTTTCCCGATCCCGAAGATCGCGCTCTTGCCGCTGTTCATCCTCTGGTTCGGCATCGGCGAGCCGTCCAAGGTCGCGACCATCGCGCTCGGCGTCTTCTTTCCGATGGCGATCGCGACATATTCCGGCGTCGACCAGGTGCCGCGCACCCTGATCCGCATGGCGCAGAGCTTCGACGTGCCGACCCATGCGATCGTCGCCAAGGTGATCCTGCCCGGTGCCCTTCCCGGCATCCTCGCCGGCGTGCGCATCTCCGCCTCGATCGCGCTGATCCTCGTCGTCGCGGCCGAGATGATCGGCGCCGAGTTCGGCATCGGCGCCTTCATCCTGACCGCCGGTAACCTGATGCGCACCGAGGACCTGCTTGCCGGGGTCTGCCTGCTCTCGATCCTCGGGCTGGCCGTGGGATTCCTGGTCTCGCTTGCCGAGCGGCGCCTGCTGTCCTGGCGCTGAGGGAATAGACCCGCGCCCCCGCCCGTTGGTCTCTTCACAGGCCGGCGAGGGCCCTACCCTCGCCGCCGCCCCGGGCCTAATCTAAAGGGCGCGCGGCCACGTATGAGCAGCATGATGGCGGATGACCCGGACACGACCGGCCAGCTCAAGCAGAAGCTGATCGACACCAAGGAGAAATGGGCCAGGGAAGGCCGGCTCCTGACCGGCGGCACCGAGTGGCGCCAGCGCCGCCGCCTGCCGCCCGGCCAGCGCGAGGTCAAGAACTGGCCGGTCCTGGACCTGGGTGTGCATCCGAACGTTCCCGCAAAGGAATGGGAGATGAAGGTCGGCGGCCTGGTCGAGCGCCCGGTGACCTGGCGCTGGGACGACCTCAAGGCGCAGCCGCAGTTCAGTCACGTTTCCGACATCCACTGCGTCACCGCCTGGTCGCGCTACGACAATCGGTGGGACGGCGTCTCGGGTAGACAGCTCCTTTCCGTCGTCCGGCCGAAGCGCGAAGCCAGGTTCATCGTCTTCAAGAGCTATGACGGCTACTCGACCAACGTGCCGCTCGAGCATTTCGACGATGACGACGTGCTGCTCGCGCATAGCTGGGAGGGTCAGCCGCTGTCGCGCGACCATGGCGGTCCGGTACGCGTCGTGATCCCGAAACTCTATTTCTGGAAGTCGGCGAAGTGGGTTCGCCACATCTGGTTCACCGACAAGGACGCGCCGGGCTTCTGGGAAGTGCGCGGCTATCACAATCTCGGCGATCCGTGGAAGGAGCAGCGCTATGGCTGAGTTCGGCGATATGTGGCGCTACGCCTCGATGCTGGTCGCCGCCATCGGCATGACGATCTCGCCACCGGTCGCGGCCGGATCGAATGCGGGCTTCGGCTTTTCCTTCAAATCGATCGAGGGCGACGACCTGCCGATGTCGAAGTTCGCCGGCAAGCCGGTGCTGGTGGTGAACACCGCGTCGCAATGCGGCTATACCCCGCAGTATGCCGATCTGGTGAAGCTCTGGGAGAGCTATCGCGAGAAGGGCCTCGTCGTGCTCGGCGTGCCCTCGAACGATTTCGGCGGGCAGGAGCCAGGCACCGAAGCCGAGATCAAGGGCTTCTGCGAAGTGACCTACGGTGTCGACTTCCCGATGACCGAGAAGCAGGCGGTGATCGGCGGCAAGGCGCATCCCTTCTACAAATGGATCGCCGCCGAGCTCGGCGAAGGTGCCGCGCCGCGCTGGAATTTCTACAAGTACCTGATCGGCCCCGATGGCTCGATCGCCGGCGCCTGGCCGTCGACGGTGTCCCCGACTTCGGCCTCGATCACCAAGGAAATCGACAAGCTTCTCAAACGGTGAGGATTGCCATGCTCCGCTCGCTCGCTTTCGCGCTGGCCCTGGCGCTGCCGCTCGCCGCATACGGCCCCTCCGCGCATGCCATGGGCAGCGGCACCACCGCACCCGCCAACATGGTCAACCCGGACTATGTCGCCGCCGAGAAGCTGATCAAGGAGTGGAAATACGCGGAAGCGATTCCGCTCCTCGAAAAGGTGGTGAAGGCGGATGCCAAGAACGCCGATGCCTTCAACCAGCTCGGCTATGCCAACCGCAAGCTAAACAAACTGCCGGAAGCACGCGCGCACTACGCCAAGGCACTAGAGATCAATCCCGAGCACAAGGGCGCGCTCGAGTATCAGGGGGAGATGTTCCTGATGCTCGACGACCTGAAGGCGGCCGAGGGCAATCTTGCCAAGCTCGACAAGCTCTGCTTCTTCGGCTGCACCGAGTTCTCGGAACTGAAGAAGGCCATCACCGAGTACAAGCAGCGCAAAGGGATCACGTCGTAAATCGTCCGTCGTAAGTCGTCTCAAGGGGGCTTGAGTCGCTCAGCGCCGGCGCCGTCCGGCAGGGAGGTCATTCATGCTCCGCTTGTTCGCAGTCGTCGTCGCGCTCGCCTTCCCGCTTGCCGTCCATGCCGCCGGCGGCGGTGAAGCAGGCAGTACGGCCGACCCGCGCCTCGGCAATCCTGAGCTCATCGCCGCCGAGAAGCTGATCAAGGAATGGAAGTACGCCGAGGCGATCACCCGCCTCGAAAAGGTCGTCCAGACGGATACCAGGAACGCCGATGCCTTCAACTGGCTGGGCTATGCGCATCGGAAGCTCAACAAGCTGCCGGAGGCGCGCACGCACTACGCCAAGGCGCTCGAGATCAAGCCCGACCACAAAGGCGCGCTCGAATACCAGGGCGAGATGTTCCTGATGCTGGATGACCTCAAGGCGGCGGAAGGAAATCTCGCGCGCCTCGACAAGCTCTGCTTCTTCGGCTGCAGCGAGTACACGGACCTGAAGAAGGCGATCGCCGAGTACAAACAACGCAAGGGCATCACCTCGTGAGCGTGCCGCGCCATCGCGTGCAGGGCCGACGCTTCGGGCTCCTGGCCGATACCCATGACGATGCCGTCGACTGGCCCAAGGCGGTCGAGAAGATCCGCGCTGCCTGGGGCGAGGTCGACGCGATCATCCATTGCGGCGATCTCTGTACGGCGAACGCGATCGCCACCTTGAGCGCGCTCGCGCCGGTCTGGGCGACGCGGAATCCGCAGACCGATCCGCCGGCGAACCCGCCGATGCTGATAGATGGCCCGCGCGTGCTCGAGGTCGGGTCGAGCGGCGTCGGCGTGCTGTTCTCGCTGAGCGGCGAGCCGGTCAAGGCCGAGACCGATCCGGTGCTGCGCTTCACCGGGCTTCCGCCCGAGACCGCGCTGCAGGATCTGTTCGGGGGCAAGGTCGATGTCTGCGTCTGGGGCGGCACCCATGCGGCGCGTGTCCGCCGCCGCCGGCACGCTCTTCGTCAATCCCGGCAGTCCCACGCTGGCGAAGGCGCGCACCGTCGGCGTACTGACCCTCGAGGACGGGACGGCGAGCGTGGAGATCTTGCCGGTCTGATGATCGTGTCCCCTCTCCTGCCGAAGGCGGGGGGTTAGGGAGGGGGCCTCTTCAGCCCTACGAAGCCCCCTCCCTAGCCCTCCCCCTGCTGCGCAGGGAGAGGGGACACGAATTCAAACGCCGAGCGCCCCTTCCGAACCGCTTTCTCATCCCCCTGAGGCGCTTAGCGAGCTCGCTAGCCAGGACCTAACGGCCGATCAGCGGCGCGATCGCCTCTTCCCAGAGCGCCAGCTTCCTGGCGAAGGGCATGCCCGCATGCGCCGGGCTGGTCGAGGGAAGCCGCGTGCGCGGCAGCGCCTGATGCTTCGGCGACAGCTTGGGCACGACGAGCTTATCGAACAGCCGCGTCGCGGTGCCGCCGTTGAGGAAGATCGCGCCGATCTCCGGATGAGCACGCAGAAACGGCTCGAACCTGTTCGGCGTCACGGTGGCGAGCACGATCGAGGTATCGAGGCTGCCGACGCGCTCCGCCGCGGCGCAGACATCCCAGACCGCGATGCGCTTCTCCCGCAGCCGTTCGAGGCGCTCCGCATAGGGAAGCGCGCGATCGGCGCCGGCGATCGCGGCCATGATCCGCCAGAAGGCGTTCTGCGGCTGCGCATAGTATTCGCGGTCGGCAAGCGACCTGGCGCCAGGCAGCGAGCCCAGGACCAGCACGCGCGCATCGGCGCGCGCGATCGGAGCGAAGCTCCTGGATCGCAAGGCTGGCTCAGCGCGCCGGATATATCCCTCTGCACTGGATGTCCTCGGGCGTGCGCTTGCGCAGCACGAACTCGATCGCAGCCTCGGTCACCGGCATCAGGGTCTGGTCGAAACGATCCATGCCATACAGGTAGGCATGGTCGAGAAGCTCGACCTTGATCACGTCGGCGACATCATTGAAGCGGCCGAGAAGGTCGAGAAGGTTGACCGAGCGCGGGCTCCAACTCTCGCGCTTGCTGATCGTGAAGCTCCAGCGATGCGTCGGGTTGAAGGTCGAGGGGAACACACCCTGCTCGTAGAGGTCCTCGTCGGGGATGATCACGACCAGGTAGCCGCCGGGACGGCAGATCCGAAGCCAGTGCCCGAGCGCGACATAGGGATCCTCCAGATGCTCGAGGCAATGGCTCGAATGCACGAAGTCCAGGCTGGCATCGGCGACGCTCGCCATGAGCATGGCATCGCCGTCCGGCATGTCCCAGGCACGGACCGACTTCACCAGCGGGAAGAGCGAGGCATAGGCGCCGATCGAGTCGGGCCCGGCGCCGATGTCGATGCCGTCGCCGACCAGGTATTTCGTGGCGAAGCGCTGGTCCATCGACCGGCGCATGATTGCCTTGCTTGCTTCGTGCATCCTCGACCCTACCTTTTCGGCGGAACACTTGGCGTGGCAGCCTCCCGCCCGTCAAGCTGCGGCTGCAGCCATTCCCCATGGAGGTCATATGGTGATCTGGAGCCTCACGGCGCTCGACCTCGCCGCGCTCGTCCTGTTTCTCGCCGCGTGGCTCGGCTACGCACCGCTCGTCGGCTGGAGCAGCCGGCGCCACAAGGTCATCGCCAGCGCCCGCGGCGACCATCGCCGCGCCTGGATGTTCGAGCTGCTCGGGCGCGAGGTGAAGATCGCGGACGCGACGATCATCGGCCAGATCATGAGCACAGCCTCGTTCTTCGCCTCGACGACGGTGATCCTGATCGGTGCGCTGATCGGCGTGATCGCGACGCTCGCCCATGCGGACCCGCCCGCGCCAGGCTCCTGGCTCGCCATCGGCGAGCCCTCGCCGATCGAGATCAAACTTGCGCTGGTCGTGGTGGTCGCGGCCTACGCCTTCCAGAGCTTCACCTGGGCGATCCGACAGGCGAACTTCGCCGCGATCGCCATGGGGGCCGCGCCGCCCCTGGAGGAGCTCGACGAGGGACGGCGGCGGCGGATCGCCGACAGCATGGCGACGATCGTCTCCAGCGTCGGCGATTCCTACGACAGCGGCATCCGCTCCTATTACTTCGCGCTGGCCGCCGTCACCTGGGTGGTGAGCCCGCTTCTCATGATCGCGGCGACCCTGGGTGTCGTGGCACTGATGCTCCACCGCCTCACCCATTCTCGCACTGCGGTCGCCCTGGACGACATCGCCCGCGCACGAACGGGGTGAGGAGTGTCTCGGGCCACGCACCGCCATTGACATCGGCTGCCGAGGGGCGGCATAAGGGGCGCCTTCCTCCTGCCCAGGTGGCGGAATTGGTAGACGCGCAGGTTTCAGGTACCTGTGGCCGCAAGGCTTTGGAAGTTCGAGTCTTCTCCTGGGCACCATCCTTCCGATGAGCATCACTCTCCACAAAGGCGACCTGCCGGACGGCCTCAACCTGGGGCCGGTCGTCGCCATCGACTCCGAGACGATGGGCCTCAATCCGAGTCGCGACCGGCTCTGCCTGGTCCAGCTCTCGGCCGGCGACGGCACCTGTCACATGGTACAGATCGCTCAAGGACAGACCGGCGCGCCGAACCTCGGCCGGATGCTCGCCGATCCGAGGACGACGAAGCTGTTCCACTTCGCGCGCTTCGACATCGCGATGTTCAAGCAGTATCTCGGCGTCGTCACGCAGCCGCTCTACTGCACCAAGATCGCCTCCAAGCTCACCCGCACCTTCACCGACAAGCACGGGCTCAAGGATCTCTGTAAGGAGCTGCTCGGCATCGAGCTCTCCAAGCAGCAGCAATCCTCGGACTGGGGTGCGGCCACGCTCTCCGAGGAACAGCTCCGCTACGCCGCTTCCGACGTGCTCCACCTCCACAAGCTCAAGGAGAAGCTGGACACGGCGCTGAAGCGCGAAGGGCGGGTGGAGATCGCCGAAGCCTGCTTCCGTTTCCTACCGGTCCGCGCCGAGCTCGACCTCCTCGGCTGGGGCGACGAGGACGACATCTTCACGCATTAGCGCGGCATCACGTCACGCATGCCCAAGGGCGGACCCTCGCGCGGATAGTCCTCGGCACCGAAGATCCGGTAGATCGAATCGTGCCCAATATGATTGCCCCGGATCAGCGGCCAGACCACATGCCTGAGGAAGGTCTGGTCCTGCACACGCGCATTGAGCGGATGCGGGTTGGCTGCGATCCACGCCGCTATCGCATCGCCGAGGCGCGGGAGCCGCGCGGCATCCACGCCCCAGAGCCCAGCCAGGATCAGGTCGCAGTGGAGCACGTGATCGCGCATCACATGGGCGAGCCGGCCTGAGTCGAGCCAGGCGTGGACCGCCGCCGCGTCGCGCGCACTGAGAAGCGAATCGCAATCCCGGAACAGCACGTGGCGCGCATCCGCATCGTCCGCAGCGAGGAACCGCCAGAACAGCCCGTCATAGGGACGATCCGCGACCGGTCGCGGCATCGTCACCACTTCCGCTCCAGCGTCCGAGAGCGCCGAGACGGTCGCGGCCGGAACGCTGTCGTCGAGATGGACGCGCACCCTCCAGCCCGGATAGAGCTGCGCCGCGCGCTCTACATTTCGCAGCGCGCCGTCGAGATAGATCGGCTGCGTCCCCCACAGGCTGTAGGCGATCAGGTCCTTCGTCGGCGGCCGCACCGGCACCGGCTTCGGCGGCAGTAGCGACCGGTAGCGTTCGAATGCGACGGTCGCCTCGCGATCCTTGAGCTCGAGCGCGCGTGTCCCGTGCTTCGCCGCTTCATCGAGGCGGCCCAGATCGACCAGCGGCTTGACCAGGGAGTTGTGCGTGCGCTGGCTGTCGGCCGACAGCTTGAGCGCGGCGCGATAGGAGGCGACCGCTTCGTTCGGGCGCCCGAGCTCCATCAGGACCGCGCCGAGATTGTGATGGGCCTCGAGGGTGCGCCTGGCCGCGAGCGCCGCCCTGAGCTCGGTCTCAGCCTCGGCATGGCGCTGCGCCACCATCAGCGCGACGGCGCGACCGAAGCTTTCTTCGTATGAAGCGGTCGGACGGGCGGCCTGCGCCCGTCGCTCCTTGCGGTTCATGATCATCCGTCGTCGGGAACGGGCGATCTTACCAGTTCCCGGCCTCCGGCAGGTCGATTGCGCGCTAGCGGAACAGGTTCGGAAGAGCCAGCGAGATCGCAGGAACGAAAGTCACCAGCATCAGCACGGTGATCATGGCGAGGTAGAACGGCCAGATTGTCCGCGTGACCTGCTCCATCGTGACCTTGCCGACGGCGCAGCCGACGAACAGGGTCGCTCCGACCGGCGGTGTTACGAGCCCGATGCCCAGATTGATCAGCATGATCATGCCGAAATGCACGGGGTCAACGCCGAATTTCAGGACCACCGGCAGCAGGATCGGCGTGCTGATCAGGATCAGCGGCGCCATGTCCATCAGGCAGCCCAGCACCAGAAGCATGACGTTTATGAGCAGCAGGATGACGTATTTGTTGTCGGACAGTGTCAGGAAGAACTGCGTCACCTGCGCCGGCAGCTGCGTCAGCGCCATGATGTAGCCGAAGCCCGAGGCGAAAGCGATCAGGATCATGACCATCGCGACGGTCTTGACGACGCGATGCACGAGATGCGGCAGGTCGCGCCAGCGATAGTCCCTGTAGACCAGCATCGTCACCAGGAAGGCCCAGACGCAGGCGACCGCGGCGGACTCCGTCGCGGTGAAGACGCCTGAAAGGATGCCGCCGAGAATGATGACGACGGTGAACAGACCCCACAGCGCCTCGCCTGCCGCCCTCAGCGCCTGCCGCAGCGGAACCGCCTCGCCTCTTGGATAGCCCTCGCGGTGCGCGATGACGAGGCAGAGCACGATCAGGGACAATCCGAGCAGAAGGCCCGGCAGCACGCCGGCGAGGAACAGGCTGGCGATCGAGATCGAGCCTCCCGCCGCGAGCGAGTAGATGACCGCGTTGTGCGACGGCGGGATCAGGATCGCCTGAACCGAGCCGGTGATCGTGACATTGACGGCGAAGACGCGCGGATAGCCCGCCTTTTCCATCTGCGGGATCATCACCGTGCCGATCGAGGAGGTATCGGCGACCGAAGAGCCCGAGATGCAGCCGAAGAGGCTCGAGGCGAGGATGTTCACGAGCGACAGGCCGCCGCGGATGAAGCCGACGAGCACCTGGGCGAAGGCGACGAGTCGCCGCGCCATGCCGCCTTCAGCCATGATCGCGCCCGCGAGCACGAAGAACGGGATCGCCAGGAGGGAGAACTTGGCGACGCCGTCGGAGATCTTGATCATCACCGCTTCGAGCGGAATACCGACCCACAGCGCCGCGACGATCGTGGCGAGCCCCATCGAGTAGGCGACGGGCATGCCGACGGCGATCAACACGAAGAAGCTGCCGATCAGAACGAAGATGTCCATGGTCCCGTCGCCCCGCAGCTCAATTGACCGGAGTCGGTTCGCGATGAACGATCGACTCGCGCGGCGGCGGCCCGATCCAGGCGTGCTCGAGGATGAACAGCAAGGTGATCGCGCCACCCACCGGGATCGGCAGATAGGTGATCCCGACCGGAAGGAACGGGAACTCGGCGATCACCTGGTTCATCGTCAGGGCCACCAGCTCCGTGCCGTAGACGACCATGAACAGGCTGAGCGCCGCCATCAGCACGTCGACGAGGAACGACATGGCGCGCTTCGGCGCCGGAGCAAGCTGCTCGGTCAGGAGGCCGACGGCGATATGCACGCCGGCGCGATAGCACGCGGCGGCGCCGAGGAAGGTGAAGAGGATCATCATCAGCACCGACGCAGGCTCGGGCCACGGCACGGCGCTGTTGAGCACGTAGCGCATGAACACGCCGTAGGGGATCACCAGCGTCATGACGACGACGCCGATGCCGGCGACAACGATGCAGGCGAGGTAGAGCCAGTCCATGGCTCGCGCATACGCGGCTTTCATCGTCGCAACCCGATGAAGGTCTAGGAAAGGGAGACAGAGAGAGGGGCGGCCCGGCTCGTGACCGGACCGCCCGACGACGCTAGTTGACGGCCTGGATCTTCTTCACGAGGTCGGCGTACTTGCCGCCGTACTTGTCCCACACCGGCTTCACCGCATCCTGGAACTGCTTCTTGTCCTTGAAGGTAATGACCTCGATGCCGGCATCCTTGATCTTCTTCATCGACGCGGCTTCGCGCTCGTCCCACAGCTTGCGCTGCTCCATCTGGGCCTCGCGCGAGAACTTCTTGATCAGGTCCTGATCGGCCTTCGAGAGCGCTTCCCAGCTCCGCCGCGAGAACACCAGGATCTCGGGGATGATCAGGTGCTCGGTCAGCGAGTAGAACTTCGCCAGCTGGAAGTGGCCGAAGGAGTCATAGCTCGGCGGGTTGTTCTCGGCGCCGTCGACGACGCCGGTCTGGAGCGCGTTGTAGACCTGGTCCATGCCCATGGCGATGCCGTTGCCGCCGAGAGCGTTCATGGTGTCGACGAAGATGGGGTTGCCCATCATGCGGACCTTGAGGCCCTTGAGGTCGTCGACGGAACGTACCGGACGCTTGACGTTGTAGACGCTGCGCGCACCGGCATCCATCCACGCAAGCCCGATCAGGCGCGTCTGTGGGTTCGAGCTGATCTTATCCATCATGTCCTGGCCGATCGGGCCGTCGATGACCTTGCGCATATGCGCCACGTCACGGAACACGAAGGGCATGTTGAAGACGTTGAGCTCGTCGACGATGGTGCCGACCGGACCGACCGAGATGCGGGCGAACTGCAGCGCGCCGACCTGGGCCTGCTCGATCATCTCCTTCTCGCCGCCGAGCTGCATGGCGGGGAACATCTGGATCGAGAGACGACCGCTGGTCGCGGCCTCGAGCTTCTTGCCCATCGCCTCGACCGCGGCGACCGTCGGATAGCCGACGACATGCACGTCGGCGGCCTTCAGCACCTGCTTCTGCTGCGCCGCCACGGGAAGCGCCAGGCTGAGCGCCAGCGCCGCCGGCAGAACGGCAAGACCGCGCCTTGTCCAAGATTTCATGTTTCATCCTCCCAAGGATTTCGGATGGCGTTGCGTTTGACGCCGTCACGCTTCTCAATTAGTCATATGGTCATAGGATGACCGTACAGGACGATTTCTATCACCCGCCTCGATGACTGACAAGCTCACGCCCTTCCGCCCGCTGGCGCCGCCGCGCAACCTGACCGAGGAAGTGGTCGGCAGGCTCGCCGAGGAGATCACGCGCGGCGGATTGCAGCCCGGCGCCCGGCTTCCGACCGAGCAGGCGATGATGTCCTCGCTCGGCGTCAGCCGCACCGTCGTGCGGGAGGCCGTCGCCGCGCTCCGCGCCGAAGGCCTGGTCGTGACGCGCCAGGGCGTCGGTGCCTTCGTCGCCAGCGACGGCAAGCGCCGGCCTTTCCGTCTCGATCCGGACGGCATCGAGTCGCTGAGCGAGGCGATCAACGTGATGGAGCTCCGCCGCGCCGTCGAGATCGACGCGGCGGGTCTGGCCGCCGAACGCGGCACCGAAGCCCAGATCGCCGCGATTGGCGAGGCGCTGGAGGCGATGGATCGGGTGATCGCGAGCGTCGACTCGGCGATCGACGAGGATCGCCTCTTCCATCGCGCGATCGCGGAGGCGACCGGCAACCCGCAATTCACGCGCTTCCTCGAATTCCTCGGCCACTTCGTGATCCCGAGGCGCGCGGTCGTCGATGCGCCCTGGCGTCGCGAAGGCGCCAAGCCCTTCCTCGATCTCTTCCAGAAGGAGCATCGCGCGATCTTCGAGGCGATCCGCGACCGCTCGCCCGAAGGTGCGCGCGGCGCCATGCGCAAGCACCTGACCAACAGCCTCAAGCGCTACCGCAAGCTCGCCGAGGACCAGAAGGCGGGCTGAGCCGCTTTCGAGGCGCCGCGGGTCTCGGGCTCAACGGCGAGACCAGGCGGCGCACCGACGTCGTCGATGAATGGGCGGCGCTGCGAGCGCGCTACATGACGCTGGAAACCATCGCGCCCTTGAGTGTGGATCCGCTCGTCGGGCTGCCCGCCGTGGCCGCCTGACAGAACCCGGCCAGCCCGCCCGAGAGCGCGATCACCCCGCCGCTCTTATGCCACGTCATGGGGTAAGATCGTCGCCGGCCGGGCGATGAAGACCGCGCGGTTGATTGAAACGGGGAAATCGCCATGGCGACACCGCGAATCATCCTTATCGCCGCGGCTCTCGTCGCGGCGGTCTTCCCGGCTCCTGCGATGAGCCAGGCACATGTCGCGGCCAGCATTACCTACGAGGAGACGCCGCGGCCGAAAGGGCTGCCGGACGAATTGAAGCCGCTGCCAGACGTCGGGCTACGGTTTCTGTCGATCAGCGCAATCGACGGGTTCAAGATCGCCGCCGCGTTGTG
>Ga0194132_10001454_pt1 | contig 47898 bp, 45 predicted proteins | sample TA2KigOf80mmetaG_FD_148612 | JGI IMG/M metagenome (GOLD analysis project Ga0194132, IMG submission 148612) | Freshwater microbial communities from Lake Tanganyika, Tanzania - TA2015054 Kigoma Offshore 80m | ecosystem: Environmental > Aquatic > Freshwater > Lake | place: Tanzania: Lake...
CAGGAGGCGTTTGCCTGATCACGGACGCACCGCCATTTCGTGCGGTTGACCTCTTTCAGGCCGTCATCATGGATTGGGAGACACGGAACCATGATGAACCCTATTTCAGCATCAGCTGCGCCTCGAACTGGGCCAAGGAGCTGCGCGACCTCGGGTTCGTCGACGTTGCGGAACACGGCCTCGGCGAACGGAACGCCTATCCGTATGTGACCGTGGCGACCAAACCGTCTTAGGGTCGGGTCGAGCGATGTCGCGCAAGCCGCCCTTCTTCGATGTGCCTCACGTCGACGCGCTGATGCGCATGAACACCGAACTTCTGGCCGAACTTTGGATCGTAAAGGACCGGCTCCTGGTGCTCGAGCATCTGGTCGGCCAGAAGTTGGGCTTGGACTCCGAAGCGATCGATCGCTTCACCCCCGACCCGGCGCTCGCGGAGCGGCTCGATCGCGAGCGCGAGCAGGTGATGAAGAAGGTCATGCTGGCGCCGTTCGCCGACGAGGATCGTCGCGTCGAAACGATCCTCGAGACTTACCTGGGGAAGAAGCGCCCGTCCGCGAAGACTTAGTCCGCGATCAGATGTCGCGGAGCTGCGCCACACCGCGCACGCCGGCAATATTGTCGCGGACGATCGGCGTGATAGAGAACCCACCGGGGAGATCGATGATGACCTCGCGCCGCTGACCCGAGAGCGGCAGGTGGACGGTCACCTTGCCCTTGCCGCCTCGCGCCTCCGCGAGCTGCTCGCGAAGCGCGGCGAGGACCGCGGCGTCGGCTTCGACCGCCGAGCCCAGCACGATCTCGAGCCCGGCCGCGGCTTGCGCCGCCGCGGCATCGAGCGATTGCACATGCTGCACGGTCAGTCGTGCTTGACCTTCTTCCATCCGCGCATCGACCGACAGCAGTACCTTCTGTCCGACTTCGAGCAAATCGCGATGGGCCGAGAGCACCTCGGAGAATGCCGTGACTTCGAAGGATCCGCTGGGATCCGAAAGTTGGACGAACGCGAATTTGTTGCCGCGCGCCGACGTCCGCTCCTGACGCCCGGTGATCGAACCCGCGAGCTTGACCCGCTTGATCTCGCCATTCACCTGACGCGCGAGATCGGCGAAACGAATGACCTCCAGCCGGCGCAGGCTGGCGCCATAGGAATCAAGCGGATGCGCAGATAGATGGAAGCCCAACGCTTCAAACTCCTCCTGCAATTCCTGTATCTGTTTCCACGGCTTGACGTCGGGAAGCGGCAGTTCGGCGGGTCCGCCGGAACCGTCGAACAGGTTGGATTGTCGACTCGATCGTTCCTCCGCGGTGCTGGCCGCACGTCGCATGATCATGTCGGCCGCAGCAAAGACTCGTGCGCGATTGCGCTCGATCGGGTCGAAGGCCCCGGCCCGCGCCAAGTTCTCGATCTGGCGCTTGTTGAGATCGCGTGGGTCGATCCGGGCGGCAAAATCCGGCAGCGATCGGAAGCGCCCTTTGGCAGCGCGTTCGCCGACGACCGACGCCATCGCCTGCTGGCCGACATTGCGGACGGCCGCGAGCCCGTAGCGGACGGCCGTTCGCCCTTCGCCCACCGCCTCGACCGAGAAATCGACTTCCGAGCGATTGATTTCGGGCGGCAGCAACGGGATGCCTAGGCGCTTCATCTCCTCGCGGAAAACGTTGAGCTTGTCGGTATTGTGCTGATCGAGCGCCATCGAGGCGGCGAAAAACTCGACCGGATGGTTGGCTTTGAGCCATGCCGTCTGGTAGGCGACCAAGGCGTAACCGGCAGAGTGCGCCTTGTTGAAGCCATACCCGGCGAACTTGGCCACCAGGTCGAAGACGTAGACCGCTCGCTCGCGATCGACACCGCGTTCGGTCGCCCCCTTCACGAAGATGTCGCGCTGGGCATCCATCTCGGCTTTGATTTTCTTGCCCATGGCGCGGCGCAGCAGATCGGCCTGCCCGAGCGAATAACCGGCGAAGCGCTGCGCGATCTGCATCACCTGTTCTTGGTAGATGATCACGCCATAGGTGTCGGCGACGATCGGCGTGATGGTCTCGTGCAGGAACTCCGGCTGCTCGCGGCCGTGCTTGCAGGCCACGTACTTGGGAATGTTTTCCATCGGGCCCGGGCGATACAGCGCGACCAGCGCGATCAGGTCCTCGATATTGGACGGCATTGCCTCGCGAAGCAGATCGCGCATACCGCTCGATTCGAACTGGAACACCCCGATCGATTCGGCGCGCTGCAACATCTCGTAGGTCTTCAAATCGTCGAGCGGGAGGCGCGCGATGTCGACCTCGACGCCTTTCTGCCGCAATAGCTTCTGCGCTCGATCGATCACCGTCAGCGTCTTCAGTCCGAGGAAGTCGAATTTCACCAACCCGGCCGACTCGACGTACTTCATGGAGAATTGGGTCGCGGGCATCGGCGAGCGCGGGTCGAGATAGAGCGGCACCAGTTGGTCGAGCGGCCGGTCGCCGATCACGACGCCCGCGGCATGAGTCGAGGCATGGCGATAAAGCCCCTCGAGCTTCATACCGATGTCGAGCAACGGATCGACGCCATCCTCGGTGTCGCGCAGGTGCTTGAGGCGCGGCTCGTTTTCGATCGCATCCTTGAGCTTCACCGGATTGGCCGGATTGTTCGGCACCATCTTGCAAATGCGGTCGACGAGCCCATAGGGCATCTGCTGCACGCGCCCGACGTCGCGCAATACGGCGCGGGCCTGCAGCGTGCCGAATGTGATGATCTGGGCCACCCGGTCGCGCCCGTATTTCTCCTGGACGTAGCGAATGACCTCGTCCCGCCGGTCCTGGCAGAAATCGATGTCGAAGTCCGGCATCGAGACGCGGTCGGGGTTGAGAAAGCGCTCGAAGATCAAGCCGAACCGAAGCGGATCGAGGTCGGTGATCGTCAGCGCCCAGGCGACGACCGAACCTGCGCCGGAACCGCGCCCGGGCCCTACCGGGATGTCGTGTTCTTTCGCCCAGCGGATGAAATCGGCCACGATCAGGAAGTAGCCGGCGAACCCCATCTTGATGATGACGTCGAGTTCGAACTCGAGCTGGCGCCGATACGGGGCCGCCTTTGCTTCGCGCTCGTCGGAAGTCGTTTCGGCCTTGACGACTTCGTTGGCGAGGCGCTGATCGAGGCCGTTCTTAGCCTCTCGGCGCAAGGTGTTCGCTTCGTCCTTGGCGAACACCGGGAGGATCGGATTGCGCATCGGTGCCATGACGGCACAGCGCTTCGCGACGACCAGCGTGTTGCGGATCGCCTCCGGTAGGTCCTTGAACAGCAAGGCCATTTCTTCCGGGGATTTGAAGCGATGCTCCGGCGTCAACCGGCGACGTTCTCGATCGGAGACGTAGCTGCCCTCGGCGATGCAGAGGAGTGCATCGTGGGCCTCGTAGGCCGACTCGTCGGTAAAATAGGGCTCGTTGGTCGCGAGCAGCGGCAGGTTGTGTTTGAAGGCAAGCGGCAAGAGCGCCGCCTCGATCCGTTGTTCGCGCGGCAGCCCGTGACGCTGGAGCTCGACGTAGAGGCGCCCTGCGAATATCTCGCTCAAGCGCAGCAACATCGCCTCGGCCGCCTCGATCTGCTGTTCGTCGAGCAGCCGTCCCAACGGCCCCTCAGGACCGCCGGTCAGCGCGATCAGGCCTGCGTGGTGTTCCGCCAGTTGGGCCACGGTAACGGTCGGTGGCTCGCCGGGAGGCGTTTCGAGGTATGAGAGGCTCGACAGCCGGATGAGGTTGCTGTAACCGCGCTCGTTCTGGGCCAGGAGCACGAGGCGCTTTGGTCGTCGGAGCCCGCGGGCTTCCCCAAGACCTTCCCCGACGTGTTTGAGGGCGATCGCCGAACCGATGATCGGCTGGACGCCGGCCTTCTTGCAGTACTGCGAGAACTCGAGGGCGCCGAACAGATTGTCGCTGTCGGTGAGGGCGACCGCGGGCATGCCGTGCCGTTTGCATAGGTCGATCAGCTCGCCGATGCGAATCGCCCCCTCGGAAAGCGAAAAGGCCGTGTGCAGGTGGAGGTGGACGAACGTCGCCGCCATGGGGCGAACTTCCCACGCCGGCGGCTCCCGCGTCATTGGAACAAAACGAGACCGCACCCAATTGGCTGTGGATCACTTTGGGTGCAGCACACCATCCTGTAGGTACACCGTGCGGGTCATCTTCGACGCCAGGTCTTCGTTGTGGGTCGCGATCACCGCGGCGACGCCGAGCTCGCGGACGGCCTCGAGCAACTCGGCAAAGACGCGATCCGCGGTGCGGCCGTCGAGGTTGCCGGTCGGCTCGTCCGCGAGAATAACGCGTGGCTCGTTGGCCAGGGCCCGGGCGATCGCAACCCGTTGCTGCTCGCCACCGGACAATCGGGCGGGGCGGTGGCTGAGCCGGGCGGCGAGCCCGAGCCGATCGAGCAACGCCGCGGCCCGTTTTCGGGCCCGGGCCCGGGCGTGACCCGCCACCAACATCGGCATCATGACGTTTTCGAGTGCGGAGAACTCGGGCAGCAGATGATGGAACTGGTACACGAAGCCGATGGTCTCGCGTCGCAACCGTGTCCGTGCGCCGTCCCCGAGGCGTCCGGCCGCCAAGCCACCGATGATGACTTCGCCACGCTCGGCCTGTTCGAGGAGGCCGGCGATATGGAGAAGGGTGGATTTTCCCGACCCCGACTGGCCGAGCAACGCAACGATCTCGCCCGGTGCCACCTGCAGGGACACGCCTTTCAAGACTTCGAGGACTTCGCTCCCCTGTCGGAACGTCTTGCCGATTTCGCGCAGGTCGAGGGCGGCCGCGTCCATCACTCGTATCGCAGGGCTTCGACCGGGTCGAGGCGTCCGGCCCGCCAGGACGGATAAATCGTGGCGAGGAACGACAGTCCGAGCGCCATGGCGACGACCATGATCACCTCCCCGGAATCGACCTTCGCGGGAAGACGCGACAGGAAGTAGATCTCGGCGGCGAACAGGTTGGTTCCGGTCAGACCTTGCAACCACTGGCGGATGGTCTCGATGTTGGTGGCGAACGCCAGACCCAGCCCGAGGCCGAGCAACGTACCGACGACGCCGACGCTGGCTCCAGCCGTGAAAAAGATGCGCAGCACGGCGCCGCGCGTCGCACCCATCGTCCGCAGAATGGCGATGTCCCTGCCTTTGTCCTTCACCAGCATGATGAGGCTCGAAATGATGTTGAAGGCCGCGACCAGAATGATGAGCGTCAGAATGAGGAACATGACGTTGCGCTCGACCTGCAACGCGTTGAAGTAGCTTGCGTTCAGCTGTTGCCAGTCGGTCAGGCGCAGGGGCCGGTCCAAGGCGGCGAGGATTCGTGGACGGAAAGCGGCGACTTGGTCGGCATCGGCGATCGTGACTTCGATCGCTCCGACTCCGTCTCCGAATCGGAAGAAAAGCTGGGCGGCCCCGAGCGGCATGAACACGAACGTCGAATCGTACTCGAACATGCCGATGTCGAAGAGCGCGGCGATACGATAGGCGCGGGCACGGGGGACCGTGCCGAGCGGTGTCGCGGTCCCCTCCGGGGAGATCAAGGTGATGCGATCGCCCACGCCGAGGCCGAGGTTGGCGGCCAGGCGCATGCCGAGGACGACATCATTGCGAGGGTCGATGCCCTCGAGCGCCCCGGCACGAATGCCAGCCGCGATCAGCGGGTGGTTGCGCAGGTCCTCGATCCGGACCCCCCGGACCATCGCCCCCACAGCCCGCCGGTCGGAGGTCGCCATCACTTGCCCATCGAGGATCGGGGCCGCTCGTACCACTCCGGGAAGCGCGCGCAGCCGCGCCAGCGTCGCGTCGTGGTCGGTCAGCGGTCCCGAGACGGACTGCACGAGGACGTGACCGTTGATGCCGAGAATGCGCCCGAGCAACTCCTCGCGGAAGCCGTTCATCACCGAGAGCACGACGATCAGCGTCCCGACCCCCAACGCGATTCCGAGCAGGGAGAACGCGGCGATGACCGAGATCAGCCCTTCCGCACGGCGCGCCCGCAGATAACGCATGGCGACCATGGTCTCGAAGCCGAGGGCCATCAGTGTCCCCCCGGCTCGTCGCGCGGCACCGGGCGCACGTCAGGCGGTGAGATAGGCAACGGCCGCCTCGGGCGAGAGATCGAAGCGCTTGCCAGTGGCCCGGATCTTGAGCTCGATCACACCGGATTTGACTCCGCGGGGTCCGATCATCACCTGGATCGGTGCCCCGATGAGGTCGGCTGCCGCGAATTTCGCGCCGGCGCGTTCCTCACTGTCATCGTAGAGCACCTCGATCCCAGCGAGTTGCAGGCTGGCGTAGAGGTCGTCGCAGGCCTTGTCGACCGCGGTATCGCCGCGTTTGAGGTTGAGCAACGCAACGCGATACGGGGCGACGCTGTCCGGCCAAATGATGCCGTGCTGATCGTGACTGGCCTCGATGATCGCGCCGACGAGGCGCGATACGCCGATGCCATAGGATCCCATTTCGAGCGTCACGGGTTCGCCGTTCGCCCCGGCGACGACGGCGCCCATCGGACGCGAATACTTGGTGCCGAAATAGAAGATATGGCCAACCTCGATGCCGCGGGCGGTCACCTGCTTGTCCGCCGGAATCCCAGCGAAGCGGGCCGGATCGTGCTTCTCGTCGGTCGCCGCGTAGGACGCCGTCCACCGGTCGACGAGAGGCTGGAGGTCGCGGTCGTAGTCGATCGCTTCCTTCATGATGTCGAGATCGAGAAGGTCGCGATGGCAATAGACCTGGCTTTCCCCGGTCGGCGCCAAGATGATGAACTCGTGGCTCAAGTCGCCACCGATCGGGCCGGTGTCGGCTTGCATCGGGATCGCCTTCAGGCCCATGCGCGCGAACGTGCGCAAGTAACAGACGAACATCTTGTTGTAGGCATGGCGCGCCGAGGCGTAATCGAGATCGAAGGAATAGCTGTCCTTCATCAAGAACTCGCGCCCGCGCATGACGCCGAAGCGCGGTCGCACCTCGTCCCGGAACTTCCATTGGATGTGGTAGAGCAGCTTCGGCACATCGCGGTAGCTCTTGACCGAGCTGCGCACGATGTCGGTGATCAGCTCCTCGTTGGTCGGTCCGTACAACATGTCACGTTCGTGCCGATCCCGGATGCGGAGCATCTCCTTGCCGTAATCGTCGTAGCGACCGCTCTCCCGCCACAGTTCGGCCGGTTGAATCGTCGGCATCAGCAGTTCCTGGCAGCCGGCACGATCCTGTTCTTCGCGCACGATCGCCTCGATCTTGCGCAGGACGCGATGGCCGAGGGGTAACCAGGAGTAGATTCCCGCACTCGACTGGCGGACCATTCCCGCCCGCAACATCAGTTGGTGCGAGACGATCTGCGCCTCAGCCGGGGTCTCCTTGAGAATTGGAAGCAACAGTCGTGACAGGCGCATTCACCAACCTCGAGGGAACGGCTCGGCGGGGCGCCGACTTTAGACAGGTGGTACGCGGCCCGCAACGGAGGGTCAGGGCCGTCGCGATAGCGCCTCGCGGCACGCGGCGATCACGGCTTCGCGGTCACGCGGGCTGAGTGGCTCGTCGTTGAACAGCACCTGATTGCCCCGCACCGTGAGTTTGCCGATCGGCGCCACCGAGTCGCTCAAGCCCCGCGGGGTCCGCGCCAGATAGTCGCTCAAGCGCACGGTCAAGTTGAACGTGAGTTCGTTGGGCAAATTGAGCCGCGGCGTACTTTCGACATCGGCCGGTCGAACCGGGCGCCCGCGGACATCGACCCCAGGCTGATATTCGACCCCGGGCGCCGGTCGGTACTCGACCGCCTGTTGACAGTCGTTGCGATTGACGGCGAATCGCGTTCCGCCGTCGACGGCCGGAGCGCTCGGCGCCGGTGTGGTGGCCCGCGCCGGAGGCGCACGGTCTGCCGGTCGAACCTGGACGGGTTCACGCGGGGTTTGCGTGAGGGCGTTCGGCGCGATGAGCACCGCACCCAGGATCGCGAGGGTCGCCGCCCTAACGGTTGGCCATGGCGCTGTCAATTGTGCCTCGGCAGAATTTCCCACTGGCGGCGTCCCGTGCCATTCGTAGAATCCGCCACGCTTCGGGTCGCACCAAGGATATCGCGGTCCGAGTTTGGGGAGGATTAACAACCGAGAACCGGTCGCCAGGGGATCGCGGACGTAGGAGCCGCCGGCCGGTCGGCAAAAAAGCAAGGCTCATGGCCTTGCTTTTTTTGTTTTTCGACAAACAGTTAGTTGTCGTTCTTAATCTACGACTCAGGGTCGCAAGGACAGCCAGGGGCTTTCGATCAGCCAGTAGACCAAGCCCCATACCAGAGCTGCCAACGCCGTGTTGACGAGGAGCTTGATCCTCAACCTGGGTTTCTTGGGTGCGCTTTGCTCCTGCCCCGGGATCGGCTCGTCGCTCGGCGCGTTACCCCAGGGCAGGACGGCGAACAACGTGATCCACCAGATCACCACGTACATGGCGATGGCGGTGCCGACGCCCATCAGATCTGTTCCAGCTCGATCAACGTGCCGTCGAAGTCCTTCGGATGCAGGAACAACACAGGCTTGCCGTGGGCGCCAATCGTGGGTTCTCCGCTTCCGAGCACGCGGGCACCGGAGGCGCGCAAGCGATCACGAGCAAGCCGGATATCCTCGACCTCGTAGCAAACGTGATGCATGCCCCCGCTCGGGTTCTTGCCGAGGAAGGCGGCGATCGGGGAGTTGTCCCCCAGTGGGTGAAGAAGTTCGATTTTCGTGTTCGGCAACTCGACGAAGACCGTCGTGACGCCATGGTTTGGCAAGTCGATGGGGGCCGACACGGCGGCGCCCAGAACGTCCGAGTAACGTTTGGCGGCGGCCGCCAGGTTCGGCACGACGATCGCCACGTGGTTTACTTTCCCGATCATTGGTTTCCTGCCTTTCGGCGGGGTTCGTGGGCGGCTACCCCCTGCGCCGTCACGATCTGGATGTCGATGATCGGGCGCTTGCCGGAGGATTGCCGCACATCGCGATTGAGCAAGCGCCGGGCGGCCAGGTCGATGGCGTCGTGGTCGCGACCATCGAGGCGCGCCAACTCGTTGGCGAGTGCGGCTTCCAAGCGGTTGAGGTCGGCCTCGGTGCTCAACTCGGCGATTCCGTGCGCGCTGACCTGCGGTGGAGCAATCCAGCGCCCGTTTTCGTCGACCACGACCGTCAGGCCGAGGTAGCCATGGTGCATAAGCCGCTTGCGGGCGCGGATGACATCGTGGTCTGCCGGCAAGAGGCGACGACCATCGAGCACGAGGCGCCCGGCGCGGACGTGATCGATCACTTCCGGGGGCCCGGGGCGTAAGCGAAGGAGTTGCCCGTTTTCGATCGTGGTGACGTGTTCGACCCCGAGATCGCGGGCGAGATCGGCGTGGGCCCGAAGATGGGCCGCTTCGCCATGAACCGGAACCGCGGCCTTGGGTTTGAGCCATCCGTACAGCCGACGAAGTTCGTCGCGCGCAGGATGGCCGGAGACGTGGACGAACGCCGTCTTCTCGGTGATGACCTCGATATCGTCGGCGATCAGGGCATTGCACAGCCGTCCGATGGTTCGCTCGTTTCCGGGAATGATCCGGGACGAAAAAATGACGGTGTCGCCGGCCTCGAGGTCGATCGTCGGATGGTCGCCATAGGCGATGCGGCTCATGGCGCCACGTGCCTCGCCTTGGCAACCGGTGCAGATGAGCAGAAGTTTTTCCGGCGCGATGTAGGCGGCCTCTTCATCGGTCAGCAACGTGGGGAGGTCGGCGAGGTACCCCGCCTCCTTCGCGGCCTCGACGGTTCGCCACAGCGAGCGCCCGACCAGGGCCACCTCGCGCCCGGTTTCGTGCCCGATCTCGGCAAGGCTGGCGACCCGCGCGATGTGGGAGGCGAAGGTCGCGACGGCAACCCGTCCACGGCGTTGCCGGACAATCTCGCGCAGGCTGTCGCGGACCTCGGCCTCCGATCCCGACACCCCGTCCCTGAGGGCATTGGTCGAGTCGCAGACCAGAACATCGACCCCGCGCCGGCCGATGCGCTCGAACAAGACTTGATCCGGTGGCGCACCGAGCAGCGGCTGATCGTCGAGTTTCCAATCGCCCGAGTGGAACACCGTGCCGAGGCCCGATTCGATCAAGAGCGCGCTACCCTCGGGGATCGAGTGGGTGATGGGCAGGTAGGTCACGGAAAACGGTCCGAGCTTGATGGCATGGGAGTACCCGACCACGGTCACCGGAACCTGAGCCGCAATCCCCGCCTCGTTCAGCTTGCGTCGCAGAATCGCCGCGGTGAACGGCGTCGCATAGACCGGGCAGCCGAGTTGGCCCCAAAGCGTGGCCACGGCCCCCAAGTGATCCTCGTGGGCGTGGGTCAGGAACAGGGCCAGGAGCGAATCGCGGCGTTCGACGATGAACCCCGGGTCCGGAAACACCAGATCAACCCCGGGTAACGAATCGTCGGCGAACGTCACCCCGCAGTCGACCATGATCCACCGGCCGTCCTGGCCGTAGAGGCTGAGATTCATGCCGATTTCGCCCGCGCCCCCGAGGGCGAGAAACAGCAGGCCGTCGTCGCGATCCGTTCGAGGTGGTGCGGCCATCGGCCTCACGCGCGACCACGGCGATTGCGCCGCCAGATTTCGAGCAATCCGAGGAGCGTGATGTCCGGATCGATCTTCTCGATCATCGCCGTGCCACCCGCGAACAACGGCGCGAGGCCGCCGGTGGCGATCACCGTCATCTTGCGGCCGAATTCGTGCTGGATACGCGTCACCAAGCCCTCGATCAATCCGACATAGCCCCAGTAGATGCCCGACTGCATCGCCGCCACCGTACCGCCGCCGATCACGCGCTCGGGCCGTGCCACGGCGATACGCGGAAGTTGCGCCGAAACCGCGTGGAGCGCTTCGAGGCTGAGGTTGATTCCCGGGGCAATGACCCCGCCGCGGTAAGCGCCGTTCTCGTCGATCACGTCGAAGTTGGTTCCCGTGCCGAAATCGACGACGATCGCCGGACCGCCGTAGTGATGGTGAGCGGCCACCGCGTTGGCCAGGCGGTCGGCGCCCGGTGTGTGCGGTTCGTCCATGATGATTTCGAGGCCGAGGTCGACGTTGCGCCCGACGATCATGGGCTCGACGTTGAAATAGGTGCGGCACAGGGTTTCGAGATCGAACATCGCCGGCGGAACGACGCTCGCGATGATGACGTCGGTCACGTCGGCCGCCTCGAGGCCCCTCATCGCCATCAACGGCGTCAGCCAGACGGCATAGTCATCTGCCGTGCGGGGAAATTTGGTGGCCGCCCGCCACTGGCCGCGACGATCGTTTCCGTCATAGACCGCGAAGACGACGTTGGTGTTTCCGGCATCGATGGCGAGAAGCATGGGTCAGGCTGTCGGCGTTGATGGAAAGTATACCTCGCCGCCGGCGATGGTTCGCCGCCCGCCCTCGGCGAGTTCGAGCACCAGTCCGCCGTCGGGGTCGAGGTCGAGGAAGCGGCCGGTCAGTTTCTGCTGACCGAGCGTCGTCGTCACCGGCTCGTGGCGTCCATACGCCTGAGCCAGCCAAGCCGCCCGGATCGGGGCGAACCCGTCCCGGCGCCAGCGGTCCTGCCAGGTGGCAAACGCTGCGCCGAAGCGCTCGATCACGTCATCGGCTGATGCGGTTACGCCGAGGTCGGCGAGCGCGACGCCGACGGCCGTATCCCCCGGGCCATCGGCGACGTTGATCCCGACCCCGATGACCAACCAATCGAGCCGCCCCTCCGGGGTCGTCGCAGATTCGAGCAGGATGCCCGACACCTTGCGTCCCGCGACGAGGACGTCATTGGGCCATTTCAAGGCGATCGGGATGGCGCTCGGCAGCAGCGGCCGGAGGGCGTCGGCCACGGCGAGCGCCGTCACGAACGACAGCTGTGCGGCGAGACGCGGTGGACACGCCGGCCGCAGGATCAGCGAGCAGAGCACGTTGCCCGTGCCCGATATCCAGGAGCGTCCCTGTCGGCCGCGCCCGTGAGTCTGCGCTCGCGCCGTGATCAGGGTGGAGTCGGCGGCGCCGGCGGCGGCCTGGCGCTTGGCCTCGTCGTTGGTACTGTCGATGACCTCGAAACCGCAGTGGACGAAGCCCGGCGGCAGAACCAGGGTCACGGCAACAGGGCACCCGCTGCAATCCGCGCCCAGGCCAGCAACGGCGCCGGGTACAGCACGAACAGCAGGGTGAAGGCTCCACTAACGGCGAGGATCGCGCGCATCTCGCCCGGCATCGGCTGTTCGAAGGATTCGGCCGGGTCGTCGAAGTACATCACCTTGATGATTCGCAGGTAGTAGTACGCCGCGACCACGGAGGACAGGACACCGGCGACAGCCATGACATAGAGCTTGGCGTCGACCGCGGCGAGGAACACGTAGAACTTGCCGAAGAACCCGGCCATTGGCGGAATTCCGGCGAGCGAAAACATCAGGATCGCCAGGGCGAAGGCCATCATCGGGTTCGACTTGCCGAGCCCGGCCAGGTCGTTCACCCCCTCGACCATGGTGCCGCGGACCCGCATGGTCAGGATCGCGGCGAACGTTCCGACGTTCATCACGAGGTAGAGGGCCAGGTACACGAGGACGCCTTGGAGCCCTTGGGACGTTCCAGCGGCAAGTCCCATCAGGGCGTACCCCATGTGGCCGATCGAGCTATACGCCATCAGGCGCTTGAGATTGTCCTGGCGCAAGGCGGCGAAGGCGCCCAAGGCCATGGACGCGATCGCGATCACCACGATGATCTGCTGCCACTGTGCGAACGCCTCCATGAAGGGAGCCACGAGGGTGCGCAGGAACAGCGCCATTGCCGCGATCTTGGGCGCAGCGGCAAGGAAGGCCGTCACCGGCGTGGCGGCGCCTTCGTAAACGTCCGGCGTCCACATGTGGAACGGCACGGCCGAAACCTTGAACGCCAGGCCCGAGACCAGGAACACCAAGCCGACGATCAGGCCGACCGAATGGGCGACATCGGTCGAGCGGAGAGTTTCGGCGAGCTGTACGAAGTTCGTCGATCCGGTAAATCCGTAGATCAAGGAGATGCCGTAGAGCAGCATCCCGGAGGACAAGGCGCCGAGTACGAAATACTTGAGGCCGGCTTCGGTGGCGCGGACCGAGTCGCGCTTGAATGCCGCGACGACGTAGAGCGCCAGGCTCTGCAACTCGAGCCCGAGGTAGAGCGACATCATGTCATTTGCCGAGATCATCATCATCATTCCGAGCGTCGCCAGGACGATGAGAATCGGAAACTCGAAGCGCGCCATCCCCTCGTTCCGGAGATAGCCGAGCGACATGATGATCGCGAGCGATGATCCGAGCAGCGCAAGCACCTTGGCGAAGACGCCAAACGCATCGACGATGAACATGCCACCGAAGGTCACGGTCTTGTCCTGCGGACCCGACACGACCAGCACGGCCGCGATGATCAGGACCGCGATGCTGAGCCAGGACACCAAGCCCGTGCCGCGATCGCCGCGGAATGTCCCGATCAGGAGCAGGACCAGCGACGCGGCGGCGACCCACAGCTCTGGCAGGGCCGGCATCAGGTCACTCATGGACAGGGTGGTCATCGCCGGGCTCCCGAACTATCGCGGCAACGCCGCCAGCGCCCGCCCGGTGTCGAGCGCCGCGTGGTGCTGTTTGATGAGGTGATCGACCGAGACGTGCATGACGTCGAGCCACGGCTGGGGATGAACGCCGAAGAAAATCACGGTGGCGATCAGCGGCACCAGGATCACGAGTTCGCGTCGGTTGACGTCCGCGATCCGCTGCAGATCGGCCTTTTCGATGACGCCGAAAACGACCCGGCGGTAGAGCCAGAGTGCATAGCAGGCGCTGAGGATCACGCCTGTCGTGGCGAACATCGCCACCCAGGTGTTGACCTGGAAGGCGCCGACCAGGACGAGGAACTCGCCGACGAAACCGCTGGTGCCCGGCAACCCGACGTTGGCCAGCGTGAACACCATGAGCGCGAGGGCGTACTTCGGCATACGATTGACCAGTCCGCCATAGCGCGCGATCTCGCGCGAATGGATGCGGTCGTAGATCACGCCGACACAGAGAAAGAGCGCGCCGGACACGAGGCCGTGGCTCAGCATCTGGACCAGTCCCCCCTCGATGCCCTGCGTCGTCATCGTGAACAGACCGATGGTCACGAATCCCATGTGTGCGACCGAGGAATAGGCGACCAGTTTCTTCATGTCCTCCTGCATGAGCGCGACCAGAGAGGTGTAGATCACCGCGACGACGCTCAGTCCGAACACGAACGGCGTGAAGAATTCGGTGGCGTGCGGGAACATCGGGATCGAGAACCGTAGGAACCCGTACGCCCCCATCTTCAGGAGCACGCCCGCCAGGATGACCGATCCCGCGGTCGGGGCCTCGACATGCGCATCGGGCAACCACGTGTGCAGCGGCCACATCGGAATCTTGACGGCGAAGGACGCGAAGAACGCCAGCCACAGCCAGTACTGCATGGCGGCGGGGAACGTGCCGCGATCGAGCAACTGGATGATGTCGGTCGTCCCGGTGTGAAAGTACATGGCCATGATGGCCAGCAGCATCAGCACCGATCCGAGCAAGGTGTAGAGGAAGAACTTGAACGTCGCGTAGATCCGATTGGCCCCGCCCCAGACGCCGATGATCAGGAACATCGGGATCAGGCCGGCTTCGAAAAACAGGTAGAACACGACGAGGTCGAGGGCGCAGAACACCCCGATCATCGTGCTCTCCATCACCAGGAACGCGATCATGTATTCCTTGACGCGTTCCTTGATCGAATCCCAACTCGCCAGGATGCAGATCGGCATGAGGAACGCGGTGAGGACGATGAACAGCATCGAAATGCCGTCGACGCCCACCTGATAGGTGATCACGTTCGACAGCCAGGCCCGTTTCTCGCGGAACTGGAAGTCGGCCGTGCTCGGGTCGAAGTTGAGCCACAACACAAGCGACAGCACGAAATTGCACAACGTCACCCATAGGGCGACCCAGCGGGCATTGCGGGCGACGACGCTGTCAGAACCGCGGACGGCGAGGACCAGCACCGCCCCGATGAGCGGCACCAGGATGAGGAACGACAGGATCGGCCAAGTCGCCATCGTTCAGCCCATGACCAGGAAGAAGGTGACGAGCGCCGCCACGCCGATCAGCATGGCGAACGCGTAGTGGTAGACGTATCCCGATTGCGCGGCGACGGCGCGCCGCGCCAGCTGGATGGTCATGGCGGCAAACCCGTCGGGCCCGAAGCCGTCGATGATCTTGCCGTCCCCTCCCTTCCAGAGAGTCCGGCCGAGCCATTTCGCAGGCCCCACGAAAATCAGGTCGTAGAGCTCGTCGAAGTACCACTTGTTGAGCAGGAACTTGTAGAGCGGGGCATTGACGGTCGCCCACCGCGCCGGCAGATCCGGCCGGCGCACGTAGAGGAACCACGACAGCACGAGGCCGAGCACGGCGGCCAGCATCGGCAGCCAAACAATCGGCCACGGCAGGTGGTGCGCATGCTCGATCGGATCGTGCGAAGGCATGACGAAAATGGCATTGCCCCAGAACGCCGCCCGCCCCTCGCCCACCATGAAATCGTAGGCCCAAAAGCCGGCGACGATCGCGCCGAGCGCCAGAATGAGGTTGGGCACGTTCATGACCTTGGGCGCTTCGTGGGCGTGCGACATCACGGCTTTGTCGACGCGCGCCGGCCCGTGGAACGTCATGAACAACAGTCGGCCGGAATAGAACGCCGTCATGAGGGCGACCGTGACGCCGGTCCAGTAGGCGAAGTACCCGACGCCCGAGCCTGCGGCAAAAGCAGCCTCGAGGACCAGGTCCTTCGACCAATACCCCGAGAGCGGAATGATTCCGGCGAGCGACAGCGAACCGATCCACATCAAGGCGTAGGTCAGCGGCAGCAACGTGTAGAGGCCGCCCATCCGTCGCATGTCCTGTTCGCCCGACATCCCGTGAATCACCGATCCCGCGCCGAGGAAGAGCAGCGCCTTGAAGAAGGCGTGCGTGAACAGATGAAACATGGCGGCCGAATAGGCCGACACACCCGCCGCGAAGAACATGTAGCCAAGCTGACTACAGGTCGAATACGCGATGACGCGCTTGATGTCGTTCTGGACCAGCCCGACCGACGCGGCGAAAAACGCGGTCGCGGCCCCGACGATGGTCACAACCATGAGCGTGGTCGGGGCGTATTCGAACATCGGGGAGAGCCGAACCACCATGAACACGCCGGCGGTCACCATGGTCGCGGCATGGATCAACGCCGACACCGGCGTCGGCCCTTCCATCGCGTCGGGCAGCCAGGTGTGCAGGAACAGTTGCGCCGATTTGCCCATCGCGCCCAAGAACAGGAGCATCGTCAGCGTCGTGACGATATCGAGCTGCATGCCGAGGAAGGAGAACGTCTGCCCGGCCTTGATCGCCGTGGCGGCGAACACGGTTGCGAAATCGACCGAGTTGAAGACCAGGAAAACGCCCATGATCCCGAGCGCAAATCCGAAGTCGCCGACGCGATTGACCACGAAGGCCTTGATCGCGGCGGCATTGGCGCTCGGGCGGTCGTACCAGAATCCGATCAGCAGGTAGGACGCGAGGCCCACGCCCTCCCAACCGAAGAACAGTTGAACGAAATTGTCGGCCGTCACCAGCATGAGCATGGCGAAGGTGAACAGCGACAGGTAGGCCATGAACCGCGACTTGTGGTGATCGTGGTCCATGTAGCCGACCGAATACCAGTGGACGAGCGCCGAAACGACCGTGACGACGACCAGCATGACGCAGGTCAAAGTGTCGATCTGCAGCGCCCATGACATCTCGAACGATCCCGATTGCATCCAACGCAGCAGTTCGACGTGTTGGGGCGCCCCGCCGAACCCGATCTCGAAGAACGTGAGAATGGACAGGACTGCGGCGATGGTCACGGCGCCGCAGGTCACCATCTGGGCGCCGCGGTCGCCGATCCAGCGGCCGAAGAATCCGGCGATGAGGGCCGCGACCGCCGGCAGAAACACGATCAGCGCATACAACATGGCGGTGCGCTATCCCTTCATCACGTTGATGTCTTCGACGGCGATCGAGCCGCGATTGCGGAAATAGATGACCAGGATCGCGAGGCCGATCGCCGCTTCCGCAGCCGCCACGGTCAGCACGAACATCGTGAACACCTGGCCCACGAGGTCATTGAGATGCGCGGAAAAGCCGACCAGGTTGATGTTGACCGCGAGCAGCATCAACTCGATCGACATCAGGATGATGATGACGTTCTTGCGGTTGAGGAAGATGCCGAAAATCCCGAGCGTGAACAGGATCGCCGCCACGGTCAGGAAATGGCCGACTCCGATCGCCATCAGATGCCGCTCCCGGGCGTGACCTTGCGAACCTCGACGGCTTCGTCGCGCCGACGCGCGACCTGACGCGCGATGCTCTGGCGGCGCACGCCGCCGCGTTCCCGCAACGTGAGCACGATCGCGCCGATCATCGCCACCAGCAGCACCATGCCCGACGCCTGGAAAAGATAGATATAGCGGGTGTAGAGCACTTGTCCGAGCGCCTCGGTGTTGGTCATTTCGCTCAGCGGCGGAATCGGCGCGCCGGTGGCCCCGACCGTCTCGGGTGTGGCGAACCGGGTGCCGAGCACGAACACCAACTCGACGAGGAGGATGAAACCGATGAGCGCCCCGATCGGCAGGTAGTTCAAGAAGCCTTGGCGAAGTTCGACGTAATTGATGTCGAGCATCATGACGACGAACAGGAACAACACGGCGACGGCGCCGACGTAGACGATCACCATGATCATCGCCAGGAACTCGGCGCCGACCAGGATGAACAACCCCGCGGCATTGAAGAACGCGAGGATGAGGAACAACACCGAGTGCACGGGATTGCGCGCGGCAATCACCATGACGCCCGAAGCGACGATGATCGCCGAGAAGAGGTAGAACGTGATTTCCTGCAGCACCATGGTTCGGCCTAACGGGCGTTGCTCTCAGCGGTAGGGCGCGTCACGGCGCAGGTTTTCCGCGATCGGCCGCTCCCAACGCTCGCCGTTCGCGAGCAGACGTTCCTTGTTGTAGAGCAGCTCCTCGCGGGTCTCGGTCGCGAACTCCATGTTCGGACCCTCGACGATGGCATCGACCGGGCAGGCTTCCTGGCAGAACCCGCAATAGATGCACTTCGTCATGTCGATGTCGTAGCGCGTCGTTCGTCGGCTGCCATCGGCCCGCGGCTCGGCTTCGATGGTGATGGCCAGAGCCGGGCACACGGCTTCGCAGAGTTTGCACGCGATGCAGCGCTCTTCGCCGTTCGGGTAGCGGCGCAGCGCGTGCTCGCCGCGGAAGCGCGGGCTGATCGAGCCCTTCTCGAACGGGTAGTTGATCGTCGCTTTCTTCTTGAACATGTAGCGCAACGTGACGCCCATGCCCTGGATCAGTTCCCACAGAAGAAGCGACCTTACGCTGCGATCGATAAAGGCCATCGGTCGTCCTTTCCGTTTACTTCGGGAACCAGTCGAACGCGACCAGCGCGCCGGCGGTGATCACGACCCACAGGAGCGACGCCGGCAGAAAAACCTTCCAACCCAGCCGCATCAGTTGATCGTAGCGATAGCGCGGGAACGTGGCGCGCACCCAAATGAACACGAACAAGAGGAGGACGATCTTGGCCGTGAGCCAGATCGGTCCCGGGATCCAATTGAACGGCGCGATGTCCAAGGGCGGCAGCCAGCCGCCGAGGAACAGCACGGCGGTCATCGCACTCATCAGCATCATGTTGGCGTATTCGCCGAGGAAGAAGAGTACGAAGGGCACCGACGAATACTCGACCATGTAGCCCGCGACCAATTCGGACTCGGCCTCGGGGAGGTCGAACGGATGGCGGTTCGTCTCGGCCAGGGCCGAGATGAAGAAGATGACGAACATCGGAAACAGCGGGATCGCGAACCACAACCCCCGTTGCGCCTCGACGATGGCCGAGAGGTTGAGCGAGCCGACGCACAGGAGGACAGTCACGATGACGAAGCCCATCGAGACCTCGTAGGACACCATCTGCGCCGAGGACCGCAGCGCGCCGAGGAACGGATAGCGCGAATTCGACGCCCAGCCGGCCATGATGATGCCGTATACCCCGAGCGAGGAGATCGCGAACAGGAACAGGATTCCGACGTTGATGTCGGCCACCACGAGGCCCGGCCCGAACGGGATCACGGCCCAGGCGACCATCGAAAGGATGAACGTGACCAGCGGCGCGGCGAGGAAGACGACCTTGTTGGCGCCCGTCGGAATGATGGTTTCCTTCAAGAACACCTTGAGGAAATCGGCGAACGATTGCATCAGGCCCCAGGGTCCGACGATGTTCGGGCCGCGGCGCAGCGCCATCCACGCCAACACCTTGCGCTCGAAGTAGACGACGAACGCGACCGCGATCATGACCGGCAGCAGGACCGCGAGGATCTGCGCCAGGATCAGCAGTCCCGGGATGACATAACCCGACCAGAGACTATCCATGGGTGCCCGTCACCGCCCCACGCCGGGCCTGTTGGTTGGCCGAACTGCACGCCGCCATCGTGGGCGAGGCCCGCGAGATCGGATCGGTGAGGAAGAAATCGCGAATCGCCACGCCGAACGGCGCGGCGTCAAGCGCGCCCGTCTGGCCGAACGGCTGCCAGGGTGCCGCCACGACCCGGCCGATTTCGGCCATCGCGGGCACGTCCTTGACCAGTTGACGGCGGAGCTCGGCGAGCGAGTCGTAGGGCAACGTGCGCCCCGCGCTTTCGGACAACGCGCGCAGAATGGCCCAGTCCTCCCGCGCCTGACCCGGCGGGAACGCCGCGCGGAAGGCGCGTTGCACGCGGCCCTCGGTGTTGACGAAGGTGGCGTCCTTCTCGGGATAGGCGGCGCCCGGCAAAACGATGTCGGCGCGATGGGCCCCGGCGTCCCCGTGATGGCCGATGTAGACGACGAAGGCACGACCGAGGTGGCGCGTGTCGATTTCGTCGGCGCCCAGCAGCACGATCACGTCGAGTTCGCCCCGCTCCGCCCCGTCGAGCATCCCGAGTACGTCCCGGCCGCCGGCCCCAGGCACGAAGCCGAGGTCGAGGCCACCCACGCGCGCCGCCGCCGTGTGCAGGACGTTGAAACCGTTCCAGCCGTCTTTGACCATGGTGTAACGCTCGGCCACCGCCCGGGCGAGCGCGAGGACGGCGGCACCGTCACGGCGCGCCAGGGCCGCTTGTCCGAGAATCAGCATCGGCCGCTGGGCGGCGCCCAGCGTCTTGCTGAAGGGATGGCGAGCCTCGAGCACGTCTTGCAGCGCCGTCGGCCCGGCGCCGAGGTATTCATGGGCGTAGGTCAGGCCGTCGGGACGTTCGATCGGAGCGCCGATCAATCCGACGGAAAAACCGCCGCGCAGCGAGCGTTTGCGCAGGCGCGCGTTGATGATCGGTGCTTCCCAGCGCGGGTTGGACCCGATCAAAAGGCACGCATCCGCCGACTCGATGCCGGCGATCGTCGTGTTGAACAGGTAGCCCGCTCGACTGCGCGCATCGAGTTTGGCGCCGTCCTGGCGACAATCGAGGTGCGGCGAGCCGAGCGCCGTCATCAGCCCCTTGAGGGCATACATCGACTCGACGTCGGCCAAGTCCCCGGCGATCGCCGCGATGCGCGTGCCATTCGCCGCTTTGAGACGGGCGGCCACGGCCGCCAACGCCTCGCCCCAGGTCGTGGGTTGCAGCTTGCCGTCGCGACGAACGTAGGGCGTGTCGAGGCGTTGGCGCGACAGGCCGTCCACGGCAAAGCGGGTCTTGTCGGAGATCCACTCTTCGTTGACGTCTTCGTTGAGCCGCGGCAGCACGCGCATGACCTGACGACCGCGCGCGTCGATCCGGATGTTGCTGCCGACGGCATCGAGCACGTCGATCGATTCGGTCTTGCGCAGTTCCCACGAGCGCGCGGTAAACGCGTAGGGCTTCGAGGTCAGGGCGCCGACCGGGCAGAGATCGATGATGTTGCCCGAAAGCTCCGAGGTGAGAAGACGTTCGACGTAGGTGCCGACCTCCATCTCCTCGCCGCGTCCGGTGGCTCCCAGCTCGGGCACGCCGGCCACTTCGGTCGCGAAACGGATGCAGCGCGTGCAATGGATGCAACGCGTCATCTCGGTCTTCACCAGGGGGCCAAAGTCCTTCTCGGGCACGGCGCGTTTGTTCTCGGCGAAACGGTTGCCGGAGCGGCCGTAGGCCATCGCCTGATCCTGCAGGTCGCATTCCCCGCCCTGATCGCAAATCGGGCAATCGAGCGGGTGATTGATCAGCAGAAACTCCATCACCCCTTCTCGCGCCTTCTTCACTTTGGCGGTGTTGGTGTGGATGACCATGCCCTCGGCGACGGGCATGGCGCAGGAGGCGATCGGCTTGGGCGACTTCTCCATCTCGACCAGGCACATGCGGCAGTTGCCGGCGATCGACAGGCGGTCGTGGTAGCAGAAGCGCGGAATTTCGGCGCCAACCTGCTCGCAGGCCTGCAGCACGGTCAAACCCCGGTCGACCGAGATCTTGACGCCATCGATGGTGAGATTGACGTTGGCCATGTTCAGGCTGCCCGGCTGACGGCGGACTTCTTGCGCTCGACGATGCGGTGCTCGACCTCGGCCCGGAAATGCCGCATCAGGCCTTGGATCGGCCAGGCGGCCGCATCGCCCAGGGCGCAGATCGTGTGACCTTCGACTTGGCTGGCCACGTCGAGCAAGAGGTCGATCTCCTCGACCTCGGCCTCGCCCTTCACCAGGCGGTCCATGACGCGCCACATCCAGCCGGTGCCTTCGCGGCACGGCGTGCACTGACCGCAGCTCTCGTGCATGTAGAACTTGGAGAGCCGCGCGATCGCCCGCACGACATCGGTCGACTTGTCCATGACGATCACGGCGGCGGTGCCGAGACCGGATTTGACAGCGACCAGCGAATCGAAATCCATGAGGACCGTATCGCAGATCGACTTGGGCAACAGCGGCACCGAGGAACCGCCGGGGATCACCGCCAGCAGGTTGTCCCATCCTCCGCGCACGCCGCCGGCATGGCGCTCGATCAACTCGCGCAGCGGAATGCCCATTTCCTCTTCGACGTTGCACGGCTTGTTGACGTGACCGGAGATGCAGAACACCTTCGTGCCCGTGTTCTTCGGACGACCGATGCCGGCGAACCACGCCGCGCCACGGCGTAGGATGGCCGGCGCGACCGCGATGCTCTCGACATTGTTGACGGTCGTCGGGCAACCCCACACGCCCATGTTGGCCGGAAACGGGGGTTTCAGGCGCGGCTGGCCCTTCTTGCCCTCGAGGCTTTCGATCAGCGCCATCTCCTCGCCGCAGATGTAGGCGCCGGCGCCGCGGTGGACGTAGATGTCATAGCTCCAGCCCGAGCCGCAGGCGTTCTTACCGAGCAGGCCCGCGGCCGTCGCTTCATCGATCGCCGCCTGCAGACGATCGGCTTCTTCACCGAACTCGCCGCGGATGTAGATGTAGCAGGCGTGTGCCCCCATCGCGAACCCGGCGACCAAGCAGCCCTCGAGCAGCTTGTGCGGGTCGTGGCGCAGGATGTCGCGGTCCTTGCACGTCCCGGGTTCACCTTCATCGGCATTGACCACGAGATAGTGCGGCCGTCCATCGGATTGCTTGGGCATGAACGACCACTTCAAGCCGGTCGGGAACCCCGCCCCACCCCGACCACGCAGGCCGGAATCCTTCATGATCTGGATGATCGGATCGCGGCCGAGATCGAGCAGCGCCTTGGTGTTGTCCCAGTCCCCGCGCCGGCGCGCGCCGGCCAGCCGCCAGTCCTCGAACCCGTAGAGATTGGTGAAGATGCGATCGGCGTCGCGCAACATGCGGTTACTTTCTTCCTTCGCTCAGCGTGGACGTGGTGCCGACCGGTTCGGAGGCATGGCGGCCGGCCTGAGGGCCCGCCTTCGGCGTTTCGCCGCGCGCCAACGCCTCGAGAATTTGCCGCGCGCGATCGGCCGTCAGGTCCTCGTAAAAGCGATCCCCGATCCAGACGACGGGGGCGTTGACGCAGGCATTGAGGCACTCGACCTCCTGCAGCGTGAACTTGCCGTCCCTAGTGGTCTCGCCGATCTCGACCGCGAGGGCCTTCTCACAGGCGGCGACGATCTCGTCCGAACCGCGCAGCCAGCAGGGCGTCGTCGTGCATACCCGCACGTGGTGACGACCGACGGGCGCCAGGTTGTACATGGTGTAGAAGGTCGCGACCTCGTAGGCGCGCATGCGCGGCACGCCCAACAGGTCCGCGACATGGTCCATCGCGGCGCGCGGCAACCAGTTGTCGTGCTGACGCTGGGCGAGGTCGAGCAGCGGCATCATGGCGCTCGCCTGGCGACCCTTGGGGTAGCGCGCGATGATCGCCTCCACCGCGGCGCGGTTCTCCGCCGCGAAAGCGAACGTCGCCGGTTGTCGTTCGGGGGGCGCAGGATGACGGGCGGCGCTCATCGGTCGATCTCGCCGAACACGATGTCCTGGCTGCCGATGATCGCGACGGCATCGGCCAGCATGTGGCCGCGCGACATGTAGTCGAGGCCCTGCAGGTGGGCGAACCCGGGCGCGCGAATCTTGCAGCGATAGGGTTTGTTGGTTCCATCCGACACGAGAAAGACGCCGAACTCGCCCTTCGGTGCTTCCACCGCCGTGTAGGTCTCGCCTGCGGGAATGTGGAAGCCCTCGGTGTAGAGTTTGAAGTGGTGGATCAACGCCTCCATCGAGCGCTTCATTTCGCCGCGCGAGGGCGGCACCACCTTGCTGTCCACCGCCGAGCAAGGTCCCGACGGCAACTCGGCGAGACACTGACGAATGATGCGGATGCTCTGACGCATCTCCTCGACCCGGCAGAGATAGCGGTCGTAACAGTCGCCGTTCTTGCCGACCGGGACGTCGAAATCCATCTCGGCGTAGACCTCGTAGGGCTGCGCCTTGCGCAGATCCCAGGGGACCCGCGAGCCGCGCAACATGACGCCGGTGAAGCCCCAATCGATCGCGTCCTCGGCCGAGATGATTCCGATGTCGACGTTGCGCTGCTTGAATATCCGGTTCTCGGTCAGCACGCTTTCGATATCGTCGATGACCTTACCGAAATGATCGCAGAACTCGGCGATGTCGTCGGTCAATCCCGCGGGCAGGTCCTGGTGCACGCCGCCGACGCGGAAGTAGCACGCATGCATCCGTGCGCCCGATACGCGCTCGTAGAACGCCATCAGCTTTTCGCGTTCCTCGAAGGCCCACAGCGCCGGGGTCATCGCGCCCACGTCCATCGCCTGAGTCGTGATGTTGAGCAGGTGATTGAGGATGCGGGTGATCTCGCTGAACAGCACACGGATGTAGCGGCCCCGCGGCGGCACCTCGAGGGCGAGCAGCTTCTCGGCGGCGAGCACGAAGGCGTGCTCCTGGCACATCATCGAGACGTAATCGAGCCGATCGAAATACGGGATCGCCTGGAGGTAGGTCTTGTGCTCGATCAATTTCTCGGTGCCGCGATGCAGGAGACCAATGTGGGGGTCGGCACGGCGCACGATTTCGCCGTCCATCTCGAGCACGAGACGCAGCACGCCGTGGGCCGCGGGATGTTGCGGCCCGAAATTGAACGTGTAGCTGGAGATCAGAGGATCGGCCATCGGGTCACCTCTTGTCCGGCGTCGCGGCCTTCTCGTCGCCCGGCAGCACGTAGCTGGCGCCCTCCCAAGGACTCATGAAGTCGAAGCGACGAAACTCCTGGGTGAGTTTGACCGGCTCGTAGACCACGCGCTTCTCGTCGTCCGAATAGCGAACCTCGACGAAACCGGTGAGCGGGAAATCCTTGCGCAGCGGGTGTCCCTCGAAGCCGTAGTCGGTCAGCAGGCGCCGGAGATCCGGGTGACCGGAGAACAGGATGCCGTACATGTCCCAGGCCTCGCGCTCGAACCAGCCGGCGCTCGAGAACAGCCCGGCCGCGCTCGGGACCGGCGTGTCTTCGTCGACGGCCACCTTCACCCGAACACGTTGGTTGAGGGTGAGCGACAGCAGGTTGTAGACGACGTCGAAGCGTTTGGGGCGATTGGGATAATCGGCGCCACACACGTCGACCAGCATCTTGAACTGGCAACTCGCGTCATCGCGGAGGAAGGCCAGGACCTTGGGCAGGCCCGTGAGCGTCGCGTTGACGCACAACTCGCCATGAGCAACGGCGACGGCCGCGACCTCCTGCGGCAGCGCATTGCGGATGTGCTCGCCGAGCTCCTTAAGCGCACTATCCATCGACTTGAAACCGACCGTCTTTGACTGTTAACGCGCGATCGTGCCGACCCGGCGAATCTTCTTCTGCAACTGCAGCACGCCGTAGACCAAGGCCTCCGCCGTCGGCGGGCAGCCCGGAACGTAGATGTCGACCGGAACAATCCGGTCACAGCCGCGCACGACGGAATAGGAATAGTGGTAATAGCCGCCGCCGTTGGCGCAACTGCCCATCGAGATCACGTAGCGCGGCTCGGCCATCTGGTCATAGACCTTGCGCATGGCCGGCGCCATCTTGTTGGTCAGCGTCCCGGCGACGATCATCACATCGGACTGCCGCGGACTCGCCCGCGGTATCAAACCGAAACGTTCGAGGTCGTAGCGCGGCATCGAGGCGTGGATCATCTCGACCGCGCAGCAGGCGAGCCCGAAGGTCATCCACCACAATGAGCCGGTGCGGGCCCAGTTCACCACCGTGTCGAGTTGCGTGACGAGATAACCCTTGTCCGAGAGCTCGCTCTGGACGCCGCGGAAGAACGGATCCGCCGGAGCGCTCGTCGCGGTCGCAGGCTGCGGGGCTACTCCCATTCCAGGGCCCCCTTCTTCCACTCGTAGACGAAACCGACCGTCAGGATCAGCAGGAACACGAACATCGACCAGAACCCGAACGCGCCGAGATCCCCGAGCGTGATCGCCCACGGGAACAGAAAGGCCACCTCGAGGTCGAAAATGATGAACAGTAGCGCGACAAGGTAAAAGCGCACGTCGAACTGGCTGCGGGCGTCGGCAAAGGGCGTGAAGCCGCACTCATAGCCCACGAGCTTCGCGGTATCGGGTTTCTGCTCGGCGGCGAAATACGAGGCGGCCATGAATACGACGCTCATACCGACCACCAACGCCAGGAAGATCAGGATCGGCAAGTAGGACAACAGCAGTTCTTGCATCGGCGTCCCGTCACGATTCCCCTACCGCCGACGCAGCCGTGCCGACGAATCGGCCGATCCCTGGGTTTTCCTGGCGGCATCGCACCCGCAAGACCACCCGGGAAACCGGCATGTTGCGGCGCATTCTTACTACGCCATGCCCGGTGAAACAACCGTACGGCCGCATCGGAAAAAGGTATCAAAAGCAGGGGCGAAGGGAGGAAATGGCGGGAGCGACGGGACTCGAACCCGCGGCCTCCGGCGTGACAGGCCGGCGCTCTAACCAACTGAGCTACGCCCCCGCAATCGGGCGGTTCCGTTTACTTTACCCCAGATAGGGGGTCAAGCGTGCCGCGGCCGGCGCCACCAGATCGTGCTGCGCTGGACGCCACGTTTGGTCGTTTGTGGCGGCGTCGTGAGGACGAGTTGCCCGTCCTCGAAGCGCGCCAGCCGACGCTGCTCGTCCCCCACCCAATTGGGGTACATGCTCGCCTCGACGGTGTGGATGATGGTGTCCCCGCCTGCGATCCGGTAACGCCCCGCGTAGGCATAGAAGCTGTTCCAGGCGGCGATCTTTTCCTCGGCGCTCGCGGTCAGCGCCTCGCCGGTGGTGAACCGCGGGCGGCCCCGCCGCATCAAGAACGCGGCCATATGGCCATCGGCGGTATAGAGCAGCTGGCCTTGCGCATCCTCCCCCATCGGAAAGATCACGCGTCCATCGTCGTAGCGCGTCTCCCATCGCACCATTTCCCAAGTCCCGATCAGCGACTGTCCGTCGATCGTCACGTCACACCATCGCCACGGTTCGTCCACCCGACGTGCAGAGGCGGAACACGATCGCGAGGGCGCTGAGCAGGCAGGCCAAGGACGTGATGGCCACGCCTTCGACCACCAGCATTGTCAACCAGCGCACGATGATCGATCCGGTGTCCTGCACGATGGCACTCGCCACGAACCTTACCGCCATCGAGGGCAGCAGTACGGCGATCGACGTGCCCACGATGACGCCGAACACAAGGTGCCCGCGGCGTTTGGTTGCTTGCCAGCTCTGGGACAGGTTGAGGGGCCGATCCACAGCAATGGCGGGGAAGACGAGCGAAAGTCGTCCGTAGAGCCACACGAGTCCCACCGCGAAAATCGCGGCCAGCAACGGGCCGGCGGCGGCCAGCGGGGCGCCGATGATCAGGAGCAGCATCGAGGCCGATAGGAGAAACCCGATCCAATGCAACAGGAATCGCGTATGGCGTGGCCGCCAGCGCAACGTCTCGCCGATGGTCGGCGTCTCCAATGGCGTGAGAATGCGTCGCAGCCACGCCACACTGAACGTGACGAGGAAGTAGGCCGAGGCGGCGATCAGCGCGAGCAAGACCAGAAGGAATAGTCCGATGTTGTCGGGCGGCTCCACACCGGGCGCGGGTGCCAAATCGGCGATGCGGATGCCGAGCGCATCGTTCACGGTCAGGGCGGCGGCCTGGAGAAGGCTCATCGCGACGACGTTGGGCAACGCCAGCCAGAACAGATCGTCGCGTTGTTGCCCGCACGTTCGAAGGGCGTCGATCACGATCGACACGATCGATGTCCCGGCCGGTGCACTCATGGAATCACTGACTGTCGCCGACGCCTCGGTCCATCCACGTCCCCGGCAGGCGCCTCGTCCCGGGTCAATGCTCCGACATGGTGGGCGATGACAGACTCGAACTGCCGACCCCCTCGGTGTAAACGAGGTGCTCTACCAACTGAGCTAATCGCCCCTCGCCCCATCCTATAGTGAGACTCGTCCACGCTGCCAACCGTCAGGCCGACAAACGAAAACGCCGGTTGCGGGGCAACCGGCGTTCTGTGGAAAACGCAGAAACGGTCTAGTTGACCGCGTCTTTGAGCGCCTTGCCGGCCTTGAACTTGGGCTGCATCGACGCCGGGATCTGGATCTTCTCTCCGGTTCGTGGGTTACGTCCCTCCGACGCCTTGCGCTTGGCGACTTTGAAGGTGCCGAAACCGACCAGGCGAACTTCCTGCCCCTTCTTCAGGGATGCGGTGATGGCGTCGAACACACACTCGACGGCCTTTGCAGAGTCGCTCTTGGACAGCCGTGCTTTATCCGCAACGTTAGCCACCAGATCGTTCTTGTTCACGTGAGGACCCCCTCTTGAGGTTTGACAGCATGCCGGAATGGCACGAGACGGTGTGAAAACGTCGACAACCTACGGCGCGCCGTTCGGAGCCGTCAAAGAGAAAAACGGAGATATCCCCAGCTTTTCTGCGCCCCGCCGTGGGGGCGGGGCGCATCTCGACATGCCGCTAGTGGGTAGTGACCCCTTCGCGATCGGGTGGCGACTTCTCTTCGGACACCTTCGCGTGCGCCTCGGCTTCCTCGTCCCAGGCGATCGCGATGGGTTTTTGCGTCAGCGCCTGCTGGAGGACATCGTCGACCATAACGACCGGGATGATCGTAAGCGCGGTCTTCACGTTGTCGGGGATCTCGGCGAGATCCTTCTCGTTTTCTTTCGGGATCAGCACCGTCGAGATGCCGCCGCGAAGCGCCGCCAGCAACTTCTCTTTGAGGCCGCCGATCGGCAGCACGCGTCCGCGCAGGCTGATTTCGCCGGTCATCGCGACGTCCTTGCGCACCGGGATGTGGGTCAGCGCCGAAACGATCGAGGTCACCATCGCGACGCCGGCAGACGGGCCGTCCTTCGGTGTCGCCCCTTCGGGCACATGGACGTGCACGTCCTTTTTGTCGAAGATCGTCGGCTTGATGCCGAATTCGATCGAGCGCGCGCGAACGTAGGACCACGCGGCTTGAATCGATTCCTGCATCACGTCGCCGAGTTTTCCCGTGTACTTGACTCCGCCCTTGCCCGGGACGACCAGTGCTTCGACGGAGAGCAACTCGCCGCCCACTTCGGTCCAGGCCAGGCCGGTGGTCACGCCGACCAAATTCTCGGCCTCGACCTCGCCGAAGCGGAAACGCCGCACGCCGGCGTACTTCTCCAAATTGTCGCTCTTGACCCGGACCTTCTTCTTTTTGCCTTTGACGATGTCCTTGGTCGCTTTGCGCACGAGGTTGGCGATCTCGCGCTCGAGATTGCGCACGCCGGCCTCACGCGTGTAGTAGCGGATCAGGTCGCGCAGCCCAGAGTCGGCGATCGACCATTCCTTGTCGGTCAGGCCGTGCCCCTTGAGCTGCTTGTTGATCAGGTGTCGCTCGGCGATGGCGACCTTCTCGTCCTCGGTGTAGCCGGATAGGCGGATCACCTCCATGCGGTCGACCAGCGCCGGCGGAATGCGCAGCGTGTTGGCCGTGGCGATGAACATGACGTCCGACAGGTCGTAGTCGACCTCGAGGTAGTGGTCGTTGAACGCCGAGTTCTGCTCGGGATCGAGCACTTCGAGAAGCGCCGCCGCAGGGTCGCCACGGAAGTCGGCGCCGAGCTTGTCCACTTCGTCGAGCATGAAGACCGGGTTGGAGGTCTTCGCCTTCTTCATCATCTGGATGACCTTGCCGGGCAAGGATCCGATGTAGGTGCGGCGATGACCGCGAATCTCGGCTTCGTCCCGGACGCCGCCCAGAGACACGCGCACGAAGGCACGGCCCGTCGCTTTGGCGATGGAGCGGCCCAGCGACGTCTTGCCGACGCCCGGCGCGCCGACGAGGCACAGGATCGGGCCGCGCATCTTCTTCACCCGCTGCTGAACGGCGAGATATTCGAGGATGCGTTCCTTGACCTTCTCCAGGCCGTAGTGGTCCTGATTCAAGACCTTCTCGGCATAGGTCAGGTCGCTCTTGACGCGGCTGCGCTTCTTCCACGGGATCGACAGGAGCCAGTCGAGATAATTGCGCACGACCGTCGCTTCGGCCGACATCGGACTCATCGAGCGCAACTTCTTCACTTCGGCGTTGGCCTTGTCGCGGGCCTCCTTGCTCAACTTCGTGCGCTTGATCCGCTGCTCGAGCTCGGTCAGTTCCTCACGGGTGTCATCGCCGTCGCCCAGCTCCTTCTGAATCGCCTTGAGCTGTTCGTTGAGATAGTACTCGCGCTGAGTCTTCTCCATCTGGCGCTTGACGCGCGAACGGATCTTGCGCTCGACCTGCAGCACGCCGATCTCGTTTTCCATGATGGTGTAGACGCGTTCGAGCCGCTGAGCGGTCGAGACGATTTCGAGCAGTTCCTGTTTCTCCGCGACCCGCAACGCGAGATGCGAGGCCACGGTATCGGCGAGCTTGCTCGGGTCTTCGATCTGCTGCAGTGAGACCAGCACCTCACCCGGGATTTTCTTGTTGAGCTTCACGTACTGCTCGAATTGCGCCACGACCGAACGTGCGAGCGCTTCGAGTTCCTTGGCTTCGCCCGATTCGTCGCCGACCAACTCCGCGGTTGCTTCGAAGAAATCCTTGTTCTCGCTGAAGCCGACGATCTTGGCGCGCTGACCGCCTTCGACCAGGACCTTCACAGTTCCGTCCGGCAGCTTGAGCAGCTGCAGTACGGCGCCGATCGTCCCCATCCGATGGATATCCTTGGGCTCGGGATCGTCGACGCCGGCGTCCTTCTGAGCGACCAACAGAATCTGTTTGTCCTCTTTCATCACGTCTTCCAGGGCACGCACCGACTTCTCGCGCCCGACGAACAGCGGCACGATCAGGTGCGGAAAGACGACGATGTCGCGCAACGGCAGGACGGGATAGGAGGCGACTTTCTTCGGGGGTTTTTCTGTTTCGCTCATGGGTCCAGACAACGCTGTGTGACGGAATACCGCAACAACCTACCGCGGCACGTTCGTTAATAGGTGGCCCGCCGCGGGCCTCGCTTCAAGCCCGTCGATCCCCCAAGATCGACGGCCTACGCCGACGTCGACGTCAATTCGCTGCGTCGATCGGCGTAAATGTGGAGCGGCTTGGCTCGCCCCTCGACAACCTCGGAGTTCACCACCACCTCCTCGGCCCCATCGAGCGAGGGCAGGTCGAACATCGTTTCGAGCAGGATGTTCTCCATGATGGTGCGCAGCCCACGCGCGCCGGTCTTGCGGGCGAGGGCCTTGCGTGCAATGGCCCGCAAGGCATCCTCCGAGAACGTGAGCTTGACGCCTTCCATCTCGAACAAGCGCTGGTACTGCTTGACCAGCGCGTTCTTCGGCTTGGAGAGAATTTCAACGAGCGCGCCCTCGTCGAGATCGGTCAACGTGGCGACGACGGGCAGACGGCCGATGAATTCCGGGATCAAGCCGTACTTGAGCAGATCTTCCGGCTCGACCTCACGCAGGACTTCGCCCGTCGTGCGGTCCGCAATCGAGCGAACGTCGGCACCGAATCCGATCGCTGTTCCGCGGCCGCGGGCCGAAATGATCCGTTCCAGCCCGGAGAAGGCGCCGCCGCAGACGAACAGGATATTGGTCGTGTCGACTTGCAGGAATTCCTGCTGCGGATGCTTGCGACCACCTTGCGGGGGCACCGAGGCGATCGTGCCCTCCATGATCTTGAGCAGGGCCTGCTGCACGCCTTCACCGGAGACATCGCGTGTGATCGAGGGGTTGTCCGATTTGCGACTGATCTTGTCGACTTCGTCGATGTAGACGATGCCCCGCTGCGCGCGCTCGACGTTGTAGTCAGCCGCCTGCAACAACTTGAGAATGATGTTCTCGACGTCCTCGCCGACGTAGCCGGCTTCGGTCAAGGTCGTCGCGTCGGCCATCGTGAACGGGACATCGAGGATCCGCGCCAAGGTCTGCGCCAGCAGCGTCTTGCCGCAGCCCGTCGGTCCGACCAACAGAATGTTGGACTTGGCGATCTCGACATCGTTACTCTTGTTGTCGTTGTTCAAGCGCTTGTAGTGGTTGTGCACCGCCACCGACAGCACCTTCTTGGCGTGGTCCTGGCCGATTACGTAGTCGTCCAGGACCTTGCAGATGTCGCGCGGGGTCGGAACACCGTCCAGACTTTTGACGAGGGCGCTCTTGTGCTCCTCGCGGATGATGTCCATGCACAGTTCGACGCATTCATCGCAGATGAACACGGTCGGGCCCGCAATCAGCTTGCGAACCTCATGCTGGCTCTTGCCGCAAAAGGAGCAATACAGCGTATTCTTGGAATCGCTGCCGCCCGATTTGCTCATGGATGCACCACCTTCAACCGGCTTTGCCGGACATCGTATGCCCAGGATTCGGCCCCGCACAACCTAAATCTTGGGACAAACCGAGGTTCGTCCCGCAGCATATGGTTAAGCAGCGCTGAATGACCGAGTGCTAGCACCAGTCATCAGCATCGGCGACAGCAACCGGATCAGGCCGCTTTCACCTTGGTGTCGACCGGCGCCGGCCGCTTGTCGACCACCTTGTCGATCAGGCCGAACTCGACGGCTTGATCGCCGGAAAGGAAGCGATCGCGCTCCAGAGCCTCCTCGATCACTGCGATCGATTGGCCCGAATGCCGCACGTAGATCTCGTTGAGGCGTCGGCGCGTGTCGAGGATTTCCCGGGCATGGATCTCGATATCCGTGGCCTGTCCCTGAAATCCGCCGAGCGGCTGGTGCACCATGATGCGCGCGTTGGGCAGCGCTAAGCGCTTGCCCTTTTTGCCGGCCGACAGCAGCAAAGAGCCCATGCTGGCGGCCTGACCGATGCACAACGTCGAGATGTCCGGGCGGATGTATTGCATCGTGTCGTAGATCGCGAGACCCGAGGTGACGACGCCGCCCGGCGAATTGATATAGAGCGCGATGTCCTTGTCGGGGTTCTCGGCTTCGAGGAAAAGGAGCTGGGCGCAAACGACCGTGGCCACGGCGTCGTTGATGGGACCAGCCACGAATACGATGCGCTCCTTGAGGAGCCGCGAGTAGATGTCGAACACCCGCTCGCCGCGGTTCGTTTGCTCGACGACGTAAGGAATCGAATAGCTCATTGCCTGCCCCTGGTTGTCCGCCCGACGGCGCCCGTTTGACCAATATGGGGACCGCCCGGCGGCTCTGCCAACCCTACTTCTTCTCGGTATCGGGGTCGGCGAGAAGTTCCTCTTTGGTTACTTTGCGCTCCGTTACCTTCGCGAGCTCGAGGATAAAGTCGACGACCTTGTCCTCGAAAATCGGTGCGCGAAGCTGGGCCGAAGCCTCCGGGTTGCTCTGGTAGTACTCGAATACCCGTTGCTCCTGACCGGGGAAGCGCTGCGCCTGAACGGCGATCGCGCGGCTCACTTCGTCCTGCGTCACGGAAATGGTGTTGGCCTCTCCGATCTTGGCGAGCAGGAGACCGAGGCGGACGCGTCGTTCGGCAATCGGGCGATACTCGGCCTTGACCTCGTCGTCCGACTTGCCCTTCTGATCCTCGTCGACGACGCCACGCTCGCGATCGGCTTGGATCTGCTGCCAGATCGCCTCGAACTCACCGTTGACGAGACCCGATGGAACGTCGAAGCGGTGCATTTCATCGAGCCGATCGAGCAACTCGCGTTTCAAGCGGGCGCGTGAAATCTGGCTGAACTCCTGCCCGATCTGGTCGCGCACCTTTTGGCGCAAGCCATCGAGGGTTTCGAGCCCGAGGCCTTTGGCGAGCTGGTCGTCGATCGGTGGGACCTTGGGCAATTTGACTTCTTTGATCGTGACGTCAAACACGGCGGCCTTTCCGCGCAGCTTCTCGTACGGATAGTCCGTCGGGAACGTAACGTTGACCGTCCGTTGGTCGCCCGCCTTCGCACCGACGAGCTGTCCCTCGAAGCCGGGCACGAGCCAACCCGCGCCGAGGACAACCTGGGCATCCTTGCCCTGCCCGCCGACGAAAGTTTCCCCATCGATCGAGCCTTGATAGTCGATAACGACGGCGTCGGCGTCGCGGGCGGTCGCGCCGGCTTCGGCGGCGACGTAGGACTTCTGCTGGTCCGCCAGCCGTTTGAGGCCTTCCTCGACCTCGGCGTCAGCAGCCTCGGCGACGAGACGCTCCAGTTTCACCTGAGAAAAGTCGCCCGGCGTGATCTCCGGCAGGATCTCGACCTCCATGGTGAATTCGAGGTCGGCCCCCTCATCGAATTTGGTGACTTCGATGCGCGGTTGCAGCGCTGGGCGCAGGGACTTGTCCTGAATCGTCTGGCGCGCCGTCGAATCGAGCGTTTCCTGCAGGACTTCGCCGAGGACAGAGCGCCCAAAACGTTGGCGCAGGACACGTGTCGGGACCTTGCCCGGTCGAAAGCCGGGCAGTTGAGCCGATTGAGCGATGCTTGCGATCTTCTGCTGGACGCTGGTTTCAATGGCGTTCGAGGGGATGACGACCTTGAAGCCGCGCTTGAGACCCTCGTTCGTGGTTTCCGTAATCTGCATTTCACGCTCGTTTGACAAAGACAAAGCCCGCCGGGGTGGTGCGGGCGGAGGGACTCGAACCCCCAAGGGCTTACGCCCACGAGAACCTAAATCTCGCGTGTCTACCAGTTCCACCACGCCCGCAGCGGGTGTTCTCGGCTTGCGACGCACCCCACGAGAGCCAATCGGGCGCTCTCTATAGCATAGGCGTTCCGGGCGAAAACCGGTTTTGCGTCCTGCGGGGTTGTTCCACGGGCGGCTGGCACGGCCAGTCGTTGGCAGGCCGCCGGATTTCGACCCCTCGGCGCCAGAGCCTCGGCTCGAACAATTGCGAAGTTATGAGCAATTTCTAATGTTATTAGTTACATTAGAATAAGGTTATAATATATTGATATTTATAAATTTAGAAAGAGATTCTGAAGTAATGGATCGACCAAGATCGAGGGCCGTCCTGCAGTGGAACCAGGCGGCGGCCGCCGCGGCTTCGAAGGGTGGAAGTCCCGCGGTCATCAAACCCAACGCGCACCCAGCCAGGACATCGCCCGCTCCTGCCGTCGCGAGCCACGGCGGAGCATTCCCGTTGATCACGGCCCGACCGTCGGGCGCGGCGACGACGGTGTCAGGCCCCTTGAGCAGCACGGTGGCACCGCTCCGACGGGCCGCCATGCGCGCCCGCTCGAGTTTGCTGCCCCGAAGTTCGGGAAACAGGCGAGCGAACTCCCCCTCGTGTGGCGTCATCAGGGTCGGACCCCGGATCGCTCGAAACAATCTGGTGGGCTCCTCGGCGAAGACGGTCAGCGCATCGGCGTCGAGGACCGTGGGCTTGTCGAGGCTCAGAACGGCGAGGACGTTGTCGCGGGTTCGCCCACCAAGCCCGTTGCCTGGCCCGAGAAGCACACCCGTTCGCCTTCGGTCGTCGAGGATCGCGGCCAGATCGGCCGTGCTCGCGACGACATTGGTCATCACCGCCGCCGTGCTCGCCGCGATGATCGCCAGGGCATCGGGCGGACACGCAATGCCCACCAGACCGGCGCCGCATCGCAGTGCCGCCTCCGCCGCGAGTCTCGCCGCGCCGGTCGTCGCCGCTCCTCCACTCACTACCGTCGCGTAACCGCGCGTGTACTTGTGACCCTCGGTTGTCGGGCGCGGCAACCGGTCCCGCCAGAGGTTCGGGTGATTCTCCCAGGTTCGAAGCGGCAGGTTATCCGCCACAGCGGCGGGGGTCCCGATCTCCGCGACCCGGATGGCGCCGCAGCGCTCGCGTCCGGGCAGCAGCATGTGACCCGGTTTCTTCCTCACGAAGGTCACCGTGCGGGTTGCGTGCGCGGCGTAGCCCCGGACTTCCCCGGAATTACCGTCGACGCCGCTCGGAACATCGATCGCGACGATCGGCAACGCGCGGCCCTCGGCCTCACGCAGCAAACGACAGGCGGGGCCCTCGAAGGGCCGAGCCAGGCCGGCGCCAAAGACCGCGTCGACCACGAGTCGCGCGTCTCCGAGCGCCGCCGATTCGACGGCCTCGACCGGCCCCTGCCATCGTGCCGCCGCCAACGCCGCATCGCCCGCCAGGCGTTCGCGCGACCCGAGCAATGCTACCCGGACCGGCCAGCCGGCTTCCGCAAGCAAGCGTGCCGCCACGAACCCGTCGCCACCATTGTTGCCCGGACCGCAGACCATGAGCGTCGGGCGGCGCGACCAATGGAGGCGAATTTCGCCGGCGACCGCCGTCCCGGCGGCCTCCATGAGTTGCGTCCCGGGAACACCTTGAGCGATCGTCGCCGCGTCCGCGGCGTACATTTCCTCGACGCTCAGCAGGATCTGGAGGCTGGCGGCCGGTGCGTCCAAAAGACCCCCGGGCGCTAGGCGCGGGCTCCGCGATAGAGGCGAACGCGCATCAAGTTCTCAAACACGTATTCCTGCCCGCGCTTTCCGGCTTCGAATGCCTTGCGGGTTGTCGGCGTGTCGATTCGGCGTTGCTCGATTGCGTTGTAGGTCGATCCTGCCATGCGCTTTTCGAAGGCGGCAAAGTCGGGAAACGCATACGTGTTGGTGTACCAGTACTCCTCGATCTGATCGAACAGGCGGTCGGCCGTTCGAGCCATGGCATCGAGCGCCTGGCGGCGGACCGTCGTTTCATCGTGAAACGGTTTGACGAGTTGCGAGAATTGTCCGCGGATATCGGGTTCGAGCACCAACAGAAAGCCCTTCGACGGTTTCACGACCCTCGCCGCCTCCGCCAGGGCGCCGTCCATGAGGCCGGCCGGCACATGGTGCAGGGACTTGCTGAACACCACGCCGTCGACCGAGTCGGCGTCACGCGGGATGCGCTCGGCCGACCCCTCGATCAAGGACACGTTCGCCACGGGTGTGGCACGGCGGTTCTTCTCGACCTGGATGGGATCAGCTTCAATGCCGAGGATTCGCGCGCCGCGTTTGGCCAGGGCGGCCGCCAGCGACCCATCGGCGCAGCCGACGTCGACGACGTCCAGACCTTGCCAGTCGACGAGTCGGTCGAACACGTCGATATCGCGGGCGATCCCGAGATAGTTGGGGGATTCCAATTCTTGCGGCAGGCTCATGGGGTTCTCCGTTCTCCCGGCCGACTATACACGTCCCGTCCCGTCCTTCAGAGCGGGGCGAGACGGCCTTGCCATCCGCTGACGCGTTCGAAGGCCTGCGCGACCCAGAGGACCCGGAGGTCGCTGCCGATCGGACCGACAATCTGCAGCCCGATGGGGAGCCCGGCGGCCGACGTGCCGCAAGGCACGCTGATCGCCGGCTGGCCGGTGATATTGAACGGAAAGGTGAAGCACACGGTGGCCGAGAAACGGTCCTCGGGCTCGCGTACCGGTTCCCGTGATCCGTGCGCATAGGCCGTAACGGGATTGGTCGGTGTGACCAGGATGTCGTGGGTCTCGTGGAAGGTTGCCAATTCGGCACCCAGGCGCAGCCGGACTTCGAGCGCATGGCGAACGTCGTCAGCGGTGATCTTGGCCGATCGTGCGACCGCCTCCTGGAACGACGGGTCGAGTTTTGCTCGCTGCTCTGGCGACATCGGGCGCACCACGTTGAGCCACCCGGAGTCGAGCAAGACCCGGTAGAGCGGCATCGGGTCGGCAATGCGCGGCCCGGCCTCGACGACCTCAGCCCCGAGTTCGCGGAACGCTGCCATGGTGCTCATCACCGCTCGGGCGACCTCGGTCCTCGCCGTCGAGCCGCCCAATTCGGGCGCAAACGCCAGGCGAAGGCCTTTGAGGCTTGGATCGGCTGACGCGGCGAACGAGTGCGTTCGGTGGGCGCTGCTGGCATACGGATCACGCGGATCCGGTCTTGCAATGCTGTCGAGCAGCAGGGCGCAATCCTCGGCGCTGCGCGCCATCGGGCCCGTGCTCGACAGCGGCCAAAGGGCGCTCGGCGGCCAAGCGGGAACGCTGCCTTGCGTGGGCTTCATGCCCACCACGCCGCAATAACTTGCCGGCTTCCGGCACGAGCCGCCTCCGTCGGTGCCGAGGGCGAGTGGTCCCATGCCGGCGGCGAGCGCGGCCCCTGCCCCGCCCGACGACCCGCCGGGGTTCATAGCGAGGTTCCAAGGATTGCTGGTGCGCCCGGTGAGGCCCGACTCGGTTACGCCTTTGTGCCCGAACTCGGGTGTCGTCGTTTTGCCGATGAGGACCGCCCCGCCTTCACGAAGGCGCGCGACAGCGGGGGAGTCGAAGTTCCACGGTCCCGCGTCGGGAGTGGCTCGCGATCCGTGCCGCGTGGGCCAGCCACGAACGTGAATCAGATCCTTGACCGATACCGGTACGCCATCGAGGGGGCCAAGGGGCTGCCCCACCTGCCAGCGTCGCTCGGATTCCCGAGCGCTCGCCAGCGTCGCTTCGGCATCGCGATGGCAAAACGCATTGATCGCGCCATCGCAGCGCTCGATCCGTTCGATGATCGCTCTTGCGACATCGAGCGGAGAGAGTGTGCGGCGGCGAAACCCCTCGACCAGGGTCGTCGCCCGCATCTCGTGAAGTTCGCCATTCACTGGCATCCCGTTAGCCCCTTTTCTCATTTTCAATCGCGATCCCGCCGACGACCGAGGGAGGACGCTCTTTTCGGTGCCTTCGGCGGCGGTGAAGCCAAATGGTCGCGTTGCCCGCCCCAGGCGGCACTGGCATGATCTTGGTACCTTGGGACCACAATCGAAAACAACGGGAACTGACGCGTCATGAGCAGGTCGACCGCTACGGAATCAGCGCGCATTCGCGCCAAACTCAAGCATCCGATCGTCGATGGCGACGGACACATCGTCGAAACCGGACCGGTGTTGCTCGACTATCTCAAACAGGTGGGCGGTTCGCGGCTCGCCAAGCGCTACGAAACGCTGATGACAAAGGATGGCGGCCCCTGGGGCTGGTACGCGATGAACGCCAAGGAGCGCCGCGACTGGCGCGCCATGCGCCCGCCGTTCTGGATCATGCCGGCACGCCACACGCTGGATCGTGCGACGGCGCTGCTCCCCAACCTGATGGCGGAGCGTATGGACGATTTCGGGATCGACTACGCGATCATTTACACCTCGATCGGCCTGCCGTTCGTGAGTCTCCACGACGATGAACTGCGGCGCGGCGTCTGTCGGGCGCTCAACGTCATGTACGCCGATCTTTACCGTGGACACGAGTATCGCTTGACCCCGGCGGCATTGATTCCCATGCACACGCCGAAAGAAGCGATCGAGGAAACCGAATACGCCGTCAAGAAACTCGGACTCAAGGCCGTCATGATTGCGGCAACCGTCAAGCGACCGGTGAAGGCGCTCGCTCGCAAGCTCGGCAAGCATGCCCACCTCGCCTATTGGGTCGATCCGCTGGCGATCGATTCGGATTACGACTACGACCCGGTTTGGGCGAAGTTCGTCGAACTCGGTGTTTCGCCGTCGGCCCACTCGAACTCGATGGGTTGGGGTGCTCGGGCGACCACGAGCAACTACATGTACAACCACATCGGGCACTTCGCCGCTTCGGGTGAAGCGTTTGCAAAAGCGCTGTTCTTCGGTGGCGTCACCAAACGTTTCCCGATGCTCAACGTCGCTTTCCTCGAGGGTGGCGTGGCCTGGGCCTGCAATCTGTTCAGCGACATTATCGAGCACTGGGAAAAGCGTAGCGGCCGAAAGATGCTCAAGAACCTCGACCCGCGTCGGGTCGATGCCGCGGCCCTTGCGGACTACTACGCGCGCTATGGCGGCCTCATGACCAACCGACTCGGTGCTTCGCGCGGCGATGCGACCTATGGCGGCAGCGGCGCCATCGACCTCAAGACGATGGACGAGTTTGCCGCCGCCGATGTCCCGACCGAAGAGGCGCTGTACAACCGCTTCGTCCCCAACTTCTACTACGGCTGTGAGGCCGACGACCGTATGGTGGCGGTCGCTTTCAACGATCGCATCAACCACTTCGGTGCCAAGTTCAAGGCGATGTTCTCGTCCGACGCCGGCCATTGGGACGTCTCCAACATCGACCGGGTCGTAGCCCAGGCGCATGGCCTCCTCGAGGAGAACTTGATCAGCGATTCCGACTTCCGGGCCTTCATGTTCGGCAACATTGTCGAGCAACACGGGAAGATGAATCCGAGGTTCTTCCAAGGCACGGCCGTCGAAGCCGCAGCCGCCAAACACCTCAAGGTGAACGGGCGGCAGAAGCGCGCGGCATGACTCCGCGACGTTCGATCGTCGGTGCGCTTACCCTCGGTGCCCTGCTGGCTCCCGCGGCTTGCTTGCCGACGTTCGAACTGCGAGACGACTACATGTTCAAAGAGTGGCTACAACCCTCGAAGGTCGTGGAGCCGATTCGTCGCAACGAGGATGGTGAACCGGTGCTACCCCCACCGCCTCGCCGATGACCCAACGGGCGTCCATTCGTCTGGCGCAGATCACCGTCCACGTCCGGGACTGCGATGAGGCGTGCCGTTGGTACGTGGACAACCTCGGTTGGATCAAGCGCCAGGACGAGACCTATGCCGACGGGACCCGATGGGTCACCGTCTCGGCGCCCGATCAGCCCGACGTGCGGCTCGTGCTCGACAAGCGGCCGCAGTTCGCCGGGGACAACGGGGTGGGCAAGCAACCGGTCCTGATCGTCGCCACCGACGACTGTGTCGCGGCCTATGAGCAGCTGCTGGCACGGGGCGTCCGAATCAAGGATCCCCCGATTCACGAGGTTTGGGGAACGACCGCCCGGTTCTATGATCTCTACGGCAACGAGATCCACATGTTTCAGCCATCGCACCGGACCTAGGAGGCCCCATGCACCGCTTCGAGTTCCCTGCCGACGTCGTCGAGCGCGTAGCCAAGCGCCGGGGCCGGCTTCACGCCTACGACTCGTTTGCACCCAAGGCGACGGCGCTCGTCGTCGTCGACATGCAGAACGCCTTCGTCGAAGAAGGCAGCGGTCACGCCCACGTCAAGGAAGCAGCCTCGACCTGCCCCAACATCAACCGTCTGGCGGCCGCAATGCGCCAGACTGGCGGCACCGTCGTCTGGATACTGAACACGTTCACGGCGGAATCGCGCCACAGTTGGTCGCACTTCCACGACGCGCTTTCTTCGCCGGCCTTGTTCAAGCGACGGAGCGAATCTATGGCCGAAGGCGCCCAAGGCCATCAGTTGTATCGGACCCTCGAGCCCAAGGACGGCGATCTGTTCATCAAGAAGACGCGCTACAGTGCCTTCATTCAGGGCTCATCGGTCCTCGAACGGGTGCTTCGGGAACGCGGGATCGACACGGTGCTCATCACCGGGACGGCGACCAATGTCTGCTGCGAGTCCACGGGTCGCGACGCCATGATGCTGAACTTCAAGACGACGCTGGTTTCTGACGCCTGTTCGGCCTCAAGCGACACCGATCATGCAGCAGCCCTCTGCGCCTTCATCCAGAACTTTGGCGACGTCCTCACGACCGATGAGGTGTTGGCTCGCCTCGCCCCGCGCGCGGTCGATCGGCGAGCCGCGGAATAGGCTTCAGGCCCCGATCAGGGTCCAAAAGTAGCCGTCGGGCGCAACGAACGAAAACGCCCGCTCGCCGAACTCATCGTTCGCAATGGTCGTCACATTGCGGGCCCCGGCTTGCGTCACCAGCCGATGGGTCTGCTCGATGTTTTCGACGCGGTACGTGTAGAGGCTCACCCCGAGGTGGCCGGGCCGCGACACGTCGCGAAGGTCCTCGTTCTGGCTGGTCGGATCGAGCCGGAAGGTCTTCAAACGGCCCGGCAGCCACCCTTTGGGGTCGTCCGAGGACTCGCGCGTGTCGCAGAAGTCGATCATATGCACCCGCTCGTTGTCGGTGATCGGGAACTGGATTCGCCCACCCTTGGTGTCGCGACCGACGCGGCTGCCGAGATCTTCGCGCCGCAATCCGAGCACGTTGCCGTAGAACGCGACCGCAGAATCGTCGACGCCGACGAAGAACATGCCGCAATGGGTGAATTCGGTGCTGCGAAACTGACAGCTATTGTCGTACGTGCCATAGCTCGGTCGATCGTAGCCGAAGGACTTGAAGATCACCTGCCGAGATTCCGGCCGAAAAATCGTGAACTCGCGGTATCCGGTGATCGGACCCTTGAACGGTTCGGTGCGCGCTTCGTCGATCGGGACCAGTTGAAAAAACGGCGGTGTGAAGAAGAGGTCCTCGCCGCGGTCCTGCGCCAGTTCGCAGTGATTGAGCACTTCGCTGAAGTCGCGAGTTTTCGAGACGATCCACCGGCTGCCGCTGGCTCGAAGCGGCGCATAGCGGAGGCCCGCCCCGAGCGGCGTTTCCCACACCATTAAGCGAACGTAGCTGTGTTCGGCTTCGCCGTGCTGCAAACGAACCGAGGTTAACGCCGAGTCGACTCCGTAGAGCGCCTTGGCGGACTGGGCCGACAAGTGGCCGCGTTCGACCTCGTGGTACCCGAATAGCGACCAGTAGCTGATTTCACGGATGAGGTTACTGACTCCGACGCCGGCGTCGTAAATCCCGCCGAGCACTTGTGGGTTACTCAAAGGGTGACCTCGCTGATCGTTCTGGAAGGCGCGAGCTTTGCCCGATCGACCGCGCTCAAAACGACGCGCTTGGTGTGTGGTGATTGCCAGGCTTTCACGAGAAGCGCGGCCACTTCTGCTCGACTGATGCTGCCAGAGGCTCGCGCATCGGTCGTCAGCACCCCGCTCCCAGTTGCCGGGTCGTCCGTCAGGTGTCCCGGGCGGATGATCGTGTAGGAGAGTCCACTCACGCGCAGATACGCCTCGGCTTGGTTCTTGGCCAACAAGGCGTCACGAAGGAACACTTGGGCGCGTGGTTCGAGCGTCTCGAAGGTGTCGCCGCAGCCGATCGCCGTCACCAAGAAAAATCGCTCGATGTTGGCGGCCTTCGCGGCGTCGACGATGTGCTTCACGCCGATGTAGTCGATCCGCGGACTGTCGCCGGGTCGGCCGCCGATCGTGCAAAAAACCGCGTCCCAGGGGCCGCCCGTTTGCAGGGCGCGTTCGACCGATGCCGCTTCGAACGCGTCGGCCAGCACGACCTGGGCGCCGAGCGCCTCGATTCGCGGCTGCTCGCTCGCCGTCCGAAACATCGCCGTGACGCGATTACCGTCCTGCCGCAGCCGACGAACGAGTTCGAAGCCCGTTCTCCGGCTGGCGCCGGCGACAAAAACACTGGCCATACCCTGTCCCCGTTGGCGGGGTACCTTAGGTCACGAGCGCAAAAACTCAAACAGTGACGGGACTGTTTCACCACCTGTAACGCTCACGTCTGCTCGACCGCCGAAGACCTGGCCGCTCGAGCTGCCGAAAACGCCGATCATCGACGATGGTCGTTGCTGCGTTAACCGCCGCCATTCCTCGCGGCGCGCGTTGGGGGCTCCCAGGGACTTGAGTAGATCGACCGTCCTGCGATGGACATCCTGCGGATCGATGGTCGGTTCCTGGCGCGAAATGCCTCCGCGGTTGCGTTCGAACCAAGGATCGAACAGGCCCGCATCGCGGGCCATATGCCAGGCCTGCAACAGATAGCCGCCATACCAGTCGGGGGTCAGAGGAAGCGCCCCGAGGCGTTCCCATCGTTCGAGCGTCGCCGCCGCTACCGTTGGCGGGGCGACCATCGCCAGTTTTCGCACCGGCAATCCTCGATCGATCAGGGCGGTGGCCGCGCCGGCGGCGCCTCCCAGGGCAATCACGTCGACCGGCTCGCCGGCCCACGCGCGTATAGCCTGGAGAAAAGAGTCCACGGTGCCCTTCGTCGACTCGCCGTGGCCCGGACGATCCGCCGCGAGAACTCGATGGACTCCAGCGAGACGCGCGAAAAGCGCCTGCCCTTGGGCGGACGATTGCCCGGCCTCGTGGATGATCACGACGGGGCGACCCTCGCCGTCCGCCGCTCTCGCGTAATACTGTTCCGCGCCGGCAGTCAGGAACGTCTGGCGCGCGCCGGTGGCGTGTGGTTCCGTTGCCGTCGGTACCGTCGGGGCGTCCCCAGCATGGCGGCGCAGGAAATCACGCGAACGTTCGACCAGTTCCCCGCGATCCCATCCGGTCCGGACGATGCTGATGTTGGGTCCGATCTCGTTCAAACGCTCGAGATGGGTGACCAGCGGGTCGGGTTGCATGGTCACGAGCAAGGTCGGGCAACGAACGCGACCAATGGTCGTTGCCCCAGAAAAACGGAATGCCGCGCGGTAGCCGATCCAGTAGTCCTCGCCGGCGCGCAGCCAGTCGAGAAGGCGCTCGTGGAACATCGGTGGGCCCGGCAGGTCGACATCGACGCGCAGCGACAAGCCGGCGCGATGCCAAGGGAAAAAGGCATATTCGTTGCGCATCCGGGCCCAAATCCACACGAGATGGGATGCGTCCCATCGGGGCGCTACCGAAGGCGTGTAGTGCGTCGTGAAATCCAGGCGCTCTTCGTCGGAAAAGGCGACGTACCCGTCGGCGACGAAGGCCGAGACGCGGTCCGGACGCCGCGCTGCGATCGCCGCCGCGATGCAGCTCCCGGTGTGGTTGCCGAACAGGGCGAAGCGGCCAACGCCAAGCTGATCAAGAGCAGCGATCATCGCGTCCGCGTAGTCGTCGATCGCGGGATCCGCTCGCCCCAGCGGGTCGGAATGGCCATAGCCTGCCGTGTCGAATGCCAGGCACGTGAAGTCTTCGGCCAGGGGCGACATCGTCGACACGAGGTCGGCCGACGACAACGGCGACTGATGGAGCATTACCAAGGCCGGACCGCGGCCGGCCCGGCGGTAATGCATCTGGCGCGAACCTATCGAAACGAAGTGGCGAGTGATCGGCACGGGATAGACCCGAAGGTGGGATGACGAACGACGAACATGCAACGACGTTGCGCGGAGAACAATGCCTGGCTGAGGAAATGTTCTCGACCGTGCGGTCGTAACGCGTATGCTGGGCGCGAAAAATGCGACACAACACCATCCGCTACAAAATCCTCTATCTCGGGCCGTCCGGGGAACGCGGTCGCGAGTGGTGCACCGTGACATCGCACGAGAGCGGCGATCGCACGCTACGCGCCCTATGCGAGATGGACGACACCGAACTGCTGCGCGATGTGACGTACTCCGTCGATCGCTCGTGGCACCCGAAGGATTGTTTCATTCGTGTGCGTCTTCAGGAACGCTTCGTCGGTTCGGGTTGGTTTCGTTTTGCCGGAACGTTGGCCGAATGCGAGACCCTCACTGCCGCGGAGGGTCGGCTTCATCAGGCGATCGCGCTCGAAGCTCCCCCGGTTTCCTTCATCAACCATGCCGTCGCGTGTGATGTCTGGCATTGGGCCGGAATCGACCTCGATCCCGGTCGGCACCAAGTTTGTCGGCCCGTTCCCGCCTGTTCGCCCCTCCCCAACGGGGCCTCCGGCCCGACCCTGTCGTTGTGGCCGCTGCCCGTCGTATTTCGCGGTCGCGAACGAATCACGACCCGTGCCGGAGTTTTCGACTGTTTGCGGGCGACGTACCTCACGGCGGGCGGAGAGCCGTCCCTCGATACGTGGTGTACGGACGATCCGGATCGCATCATGGTCAAGATGGAGTGGCCGCCCTTCCGCTCCACCTTCGAGTTGGTCGAGTTGTCTCGGTAGGTCTGCCATGCAACATCGTTCGTATCGCTACAAGATCAACTATGTCGGCCCGAAGGGTGAGCGTGGTCGGGAGCGCTGCGTCGTGACGGTCCACGGCGACGGCGATCGCACGATCCGCGCCCTGTGCGAGATGGACGACTCCCAGGTCCTGCGCGACGTCACCTACACCGTGGATCGCCACTGGCGTCCCCGGGATGCCTTCGTGCGACTGAGCGTCGCGGATCGGTTCATGGGATCGAGCTGGTTCCGTTTCGACGGCAATCGGGCGGAGTGCGAAGCCTTTACCGCGGCCGAGGGCCGACTGTCGCAACGCCTGGTTCTCGAGCGAGCGCCTGCGTCGTTCGTCACGCACCCCGTCGCCTGTGACGTCTGGCACTTCGCTGGGATCGATCGAACGCTGGGCGACCAGATTCAGGAATCCTTGAGCGCCAGTTGTTCCCCGCTGCCCAACGGAGCTTCTGGTCCGATGCTCGGAATCTCGCGCCACCGCTTCCGCTACCGTGGGCGGCAGCGGACTCGATCACCGGCCGGGACGTTCGACACCGAGCACGCGGAGTTCGTCGGGCGCGACGGCGTCGTGCGACTCAAGGCGTGGTGCACAATCCACGACCGCATTCTGGTGCGCATGGAGTTCGAACCGCTGCAATCGGTCTACGAACTCGTCGAGCTCGAGGGATCTGCCGGCTAGCACTGCCGTCCGCGCAGGCGCTCTTTCAACCAGAGAGCGGCCAAAACCGTCTTGGAGTCGCGTAGGCGCCCCTCCTCCATATCCTTCCACAGGTCCCAAGGCGCCACTTCGAAGACCTCGATGTCTTCGCCTTCGTCGGTGCCCCCGCCCCGCGTCTGGCGGCCCTGGTCACTGACCTCGGCCAGAAAGAAGTGCATCTGCTCCGAGCAACTTCCCGGTGCGACGTAATAGACCCCAATACGATGCAACTCGTCGACCGTGAATCCGAGTTCCTCGAGGATCTCGCGTCGAACGGCGTGTTCGGGCGTCTCGCCGGCATGAACGCCCCCGGCCGCGATTTCCACCATCCAGCCCGGCCCCTGGTCATGGGTGGCGATCCGGAACTGGCGCGTAAGGACGACCCGGCCAGAGGAGCGGTTGAGAACGATAGCGGCGACGGCCGTACCGGTATCCCACACGAGATGCGTTAGTTCCGGGCTCATCTCGCCGTTCAGTTTCTCGAATCGATAGGTTGCGCTGCGCAGCCGGTAGTGCCCGTCGTAGAGCAAACGTCTTGCCGAGATTTCGACTTTCTTCATAGTGTGTCCGCCAACGAGCCAGGGGGGCGCGCACGATGCAGCATCGCGGGTATCGCGGCAAGATTCGTTATCAAGGGGACGCTCCAGTTGGCGAGCGCGGCCGCGAGTGGTTCACGGTAACGGTTCACGGCGACGGTACCCGGACGCTGCGATCGATGTGCGAAATGGATGACTCGCAGATCCTCCGCGACGTGACCTACACCATGGATCGTGACTGGCGGCCACTGGATTCGTTCGTTCGAATCTCGGTCAAGGACAGGTTCTTCGGCGGCGCGTGGTTCCGTTTCGGCGCGCGCGAGGTAGAGTGCGAGGGGTTCACCGCCGGTGAAGGCCGGTTTTCGCAGCGAGTCGCGGTCGACGATTGGCCACGGTCGTTTGGCCCTCACCCCGTAGTGTGCGACATCTGGCATCTGGGGGCGTGGAACTGGAAAGGCCCCAAGGCCCAGGAATGGCCGGCGATCATGTCCTCGCCGCTGCCCAACGGTGGCTCCGGGCCGATGATCGGTCGTTCGATGATTCGAGCCGAGTACCAAGGCGAGGAGACCGTGACGGTCCCGGCGGGAACGTTCCGCTGCAAACACTTCGTGTTTCCACTGCGCGAGTCTGGTCATCCCCCCGAACACGTCTGGTACACCGGTCCCGATCTGCTGTTCGTGAAGATTCGCTGGGATTTGCTCAAGACAACGTACGAACTGACCGAGATCTCGGGGGACGTCGGTCGCGAATAGGTCAGCTCTCCGCGAACGCCGCGTCGTATTGAACGGTCCCGCTCGGCCGTTCTGGACCGAATGGAAGCGCGAGAAAGAACTTCGCCGGCACGCTTGGATATTCCAGGCCGACCTTCGGCGCGAAGCCGAAACGTCCATAGAACGCCGGTTCGCCAACCAGCACGCAGCCGCGTGCGCCCCGCTGGAGCAACATGGCCAGCGCCCTCTCCATGAGGCGCGTGCCGATCCCCTGTCGCTGGCGCGCCGGCAGGACCGAAATCGGACCGAGTCCGAACCATCCCGACGCTCCGCTCGAAATCGAAACCGGCGAGACGGCGACGTGACCGACGACATGCCCGTCGTCCACGACCA
>Ga0194132_10001456_pt1 | contig 47778 bp, 45 predicted proteins | sample TA2KigOf80mmetaG_FD_148612 | JGI IMG/M metagenome (GOLD analysis project Ga0194132, IMG submission 148612) | Freshwater microbial communities from Lake Tanganyika, Tanzania - TA2015054 Kigoma Offshore 80m | ecosystem: Environmental > Aquatic > Freshwater > Lake | place: Tanzania: Lake...
GAGGTGCTCCTCGGACAGTGGAGGCGAATCTACAACGAGGTCCGGCCCCACAGCGCCCTCGGCTACCGCCCGCCAGCGCCTGAGGCGATGTTGCCACGACTGGCGTTCAGCAGTTCCGCCGGACTAACATAGCGAGTGGTACAAAGTCTGGGGGCAGGTCAGAGGAGAGCGATGGCAGCACAACAAGCGCCATCGCGGTGACCAGAAGGCCTCCGACGACAATGGCCACGCCTATCAAACGCAGGCCAAGCGATCCTTCACCCGACCTCTGGGCTACCTCCACTGGCTGTGCCATTTTCCCTTTCGCCTACGGCCAACCGAAGTCGCCCCCTGCGACATAAGGCAAGCCGTTGAAATACCGTAGATCCCTGTCGGTTTTACTTTCCTAACGTACCGCCATCGCCCGGAAATGAATAGCCGCCGCCGGTAGCGGAAGCGATACGCTTCGGTAACGGGTTAGTAACAAGTAGAGATACGTCAACTTCCTCTCCTGTCACCGGTAGCTCCTCCCTGGCTGCCGTGGTATCCTCCCCTCCATGCGCTCCATCTCGCTGCATCCCTGGAACCTCTCACTTGAGCAGGCCGTCGCCGTTCAGCGCGATCTCGCTTCCAAAGTGCGCAAGGTCAACCGCCTGCCCGCGCACATCACCCACATCGCCGGGACCGATGTCTCCGGCGTGGACAAAGACGGCGAAGTCCGTGCCGTCGTCGTCGTGCTGGCCTATCCAGGGCTGAAAGTCGTCGAGGTCGCAAGCGCTCGCGAACGTCCCGCCTTTCCCTACGTTCCCGGATTTCTCTCCTTCCGGGAGACACCCATCCTCCTCAAAGCCTTCGAGCAGCTCAAGCTCACGCCGGACCTCATCATCGTTGACGGCCAGGGGACTGCCCACCCTCGAAGGTTCGGCATCGCCTGCCACCTAGGACTGCTCCTGGATGCGCCAACCATCGTTTGCGCGGAGTCCATCCTCACGGGGCGCTATGGAAGACTGAGCAACGCCAAAGGCTCCACAGCGCCGCTCATGGATAAAGGCGAGGTCATCGGCTCGGCTGTTCGCACCCGCGATGGCATCTCTCCCGTCTACGTCTCACCGGGCCACCATATAGATATGCCCACAGCCGTCGAATGGGTCCTCAACTGCGGCAAAGGCTACCGACTACCAGAGCCGACGCGCCTTGCCCATCACACCGCCACAACACTCCTGAAGGATGGCGCCTCCCGCCTGCTCTAGCGCCGCGCCCTCAGGCCGTTGAGAAACAGCCGCGAAAGCTGCTCGCCCAGCTCCTGCGGCGTCAGCGAGCCGCCGGGGTCATACCACTCATAGACCCAGTTCGTCATCCCCATGATTGAATGCGTCGCGACTCCGGGGTTCGTGGGCGCGAATGCCCTCCTCGTGATACCCACGACAATCGCCTCACGGATCAACCTGCGAAACCTGCGGTGCAACGTCGTCACCGCCTGGAGCTGTCCAGGAGCAAGGTGATGTCTGTCCTTCGTGAGCACGGCAATCACATCAGCATGCTCGCAAGCAAACTCGACTCGTCGCCTGATGCCGTGAGCGATAAGTCGCTCTGGGTCGGTCGCCCCGATCGCCTGCATCTCGCCCGTCGTCCTTTTCAGATAGGCAATAGCGATCCCTGCAACGTGCTCGAGTATCTCCTGCTTGCTGGAGATGTGGTTGTACAGGCCGCCCTTCCGCATGCCGACGACGGCGGCGATGTCCGCCATGCTCGTCGCCGCATAGCTCTTCTCCCGGAACTGCCGTGCGGCCTTCTCGAAAATTTCCACGCGTCGGCCGTTCGATGAATGGCCGTTCATAGCAACAGCTTGGCGCTTCATGGCCCTTCCCCGCAGTGACGACGTTGTGCGCATCGTGAAGGTACAGCAGTATAGCGCACGGCTGTGCCTCTCCGTCACTCCGGGGGTTCGCCTTAGGTACTGAAGTGGTCCAGCTTCAGATTCGGGGCCGTCCGGCATTGACACATCCCAAGGGTGACGCTATAACTACCTCGCTGCAGATGAACGATTGTTCACATAGAGGGGCGTATGACCAAACTGTTCAAGAGAGGCTTCGGCTTTGTGCTCCTTGCGCTCGTTGCCATTCTGGTCATCACCGCCTGCGGCGGCGATGAAGCCCCCACCGCCACGCCGAACCCCCAGGTTCCCAAGCGCCTCGATGGCAAGCGCGGCGGAACGTTGAACCTCCGCGTGCTCAACCTCCCGCGCTCTTGGGACACTTATGACACCGTCGGCCAGGTGGACCTCCACAACCTCGGCCCCATGCTCAACAACCTCGTCTGGCCCGATCCCTATGGCGATGGCTTCAGCCTTACCGGCGACCTTGCCCAAAGCTGGCAGGTCAGCAGCGCAGGCGATACCGTCACCTTCCGTCTGCGCCAGGGTGTGAAGTTCCACGATGGCTCCGCCCTCACCTCAAAGGACGTCGCCTATAACCTCACCCGTGCCTGGAAGCCGCGCGCCCCCACTATGACCTACTACCAGGCCCGCGTCGCCGCCGTCCAGGCTATTGACACCCCGGACGACCTCACCATCGTCGTGAAGCTCAATGCTCCCAGCAACGCCTTCCTCCAGGGCATCGGCATGGCTGGCGTCCTCATCTATCCTGCGGCCATTCCCTTCCCCGAACAGTTGGAGACCTGGAAAAAGTCACCCATCGGCACTGGGCCATACAAATACAAGGGCTCCACCGCCACCACGATGGAGTTCGTCCGCAACGATGCCTACCACGTCTCCGGCCTGCCCTACGCCGATGCCATCCAGTTCGCCGTCATCGCCGATACCACCCTCTCCGTCGCCGCCTTCCGCGCCGGGCGTCTCGATGCTTCGAACTTCGATACCAGCGCCATTGAGATTTCCTACCAAGACCTCCAGCGCGAGCAGAGGTTCGTCACCAAAAAGGTAAACATCGGCCTCTACTTCCTGCACCCTGCGCAAAAGGCTCCCTGGTCATATCCCTCCGTCCGCCAGGCTATCTCCCTCGCCATCAATCGCCAGGAAATCATTGACGGCTGGCTCAAGGGCCTCGGTGATCGCGCCGCATCCCCCCTCATGCCTCCCGAGCTCGGCGGCCAGTGGGGCCTCGCCTCCAGGGACATCCTTGCCAGGCCCGGCTTCTCGGAAGACAAGACAGCCGATCGCGCCCGCGCCCGTCAGCTCCTTACCCAGGCCGGCGTCGTCCCCGGCGATATCACCGTCAGCATCCTCGCGGCTCAGGGCGGCGATGGGCTCTACGGCGAGATCGTCGAGCGCAGCTTCGCCGCCATGGGCTTCAAGACCAAGCTCGACCTTGTTGATCGCGCCAATCTCGTGCCCAAGCTCCTTCGCGGCGAGTTCGACTTCGCCGCCCGCGCCCAGGCCATCAGCTTTGATGACCCTTCGGACTACCCTTCGCTCTGGGTCCTCACCGGCGGCGGCCAGAACTACGGCAAATGGTCCAATCCCAGGCTGGACGCCCTTTACACCGAACAGGACCGCACCCTGGACACCTCGCGCCGGAGACAGCTCCTCGCCGAGTTCCAGGAAATCATCCTGCAAGATAACTTCATCATCCCCGAGTTCTACCGCTTCGGCTATATGGGCCACATGCCCTGGGTGAAGAACTACCCCTCGCTCCCCTTCCTCTTCTCCCCCTGGTATCGTTGGGAGCAAGTCTACGTGGAGCGCTAGCCGAACAAGGCCGATACCACCGTATAGAAAAGGCACACATGGCTTATTCCACCTACGAAACACTCCTCCTTGAGCGCGATGGGAATGGCATTACCACCCTCACCCTCAACCGTCCCGATCGCCTCAACGCCGCCAGCCACAAGATGGTCGCCGAAGTTCCCAAGGCTATCTTGGAAGTCGGCGAAGATTTGGACTCCCGCGTCCTCGTCATCACGGGCGCCGGCCGCGGCTTCTCTTCCGGCCAGGACATGAAAGGCACGCCGCAAGACGTCCCCGGTCTCCGCAAACGCTTCATGCCCCGCACCCCGGAAGACAGCTTCACCTTCGCCATCCGCAAGATCCCCCAGCCCGTCATCGCCTCCGTCAACGGCCCTGCCGTCGGCTGGGGCCTCTCCCTGGCGGCGGCGGCCCAGATCCGCATCGCCTCAGAGCAGGCCCGCTTCGGCGCCCTCTGGGTCGCTCGCGGCCTCCCGCCGGAGGCCCAGGGCGGCTATCTCCTGCCGCAGATCATGCCTCTGCCCAAGGTCTTCGAGATGGTCTTCCTCGGGAAGATCTTCGACGCTAAAGAGGCGAAAGAGGCCGGCCTCATCAACATCCTCGTGCCCCACAGCGAACTGAAAGCCAAAACCCACGAGATCGCCCTCCAGCTTGCCAAGGGTCCGCCCATCGCCCTCGCCATGGCCAAGCGCGCCATCTATATGGGCCTGCGCCAAGACCTCGACTCTTTCGTCCAGTACGAATCGCTCACCTTGCGCGTCGCCTTCCAGAGCGAAGACCGCCTCGAAGGCATCCGCTCCTTCGTGGAGAAGCGCGAGCCGCGCTTCAAGGGCGAGTGAGCCGGACGATTGCGCCCTCGCGCAACGCAGACGCGCGGGTCTCGTAGGAGGAACGTGTGGAATTTTCCCTGCCTCAAGATGTAAAGGCATTGCAGACCCTCACCAGGGACGTCGTCCGCAAAGAGTGCATGCCCCTCGAATCCAAGTACCTTCCCCTGGACATGTACGAAGAGTACTTCCCGGAGGATGAGGCGCACCTTACCAAGATCGCCAAAGAGTCCGGGCTGTGGGACGCCCATATCCCCAAGAACTTCGGCGGCGGCGGCCAGGGCTACCTCGCCAACCTGGTCGTCCGCGAAGAGCTCTACTATTCCGCCGTCATCCTTCCCCAAGCCGAAATCATCCCCAGCCTCTTCGAAGCTAATGCCTACCAGCAGGAGCGCTTCCTCTACCCCGTCCTGCGCGGCGAAAAGCTCAGCGCCTTCGCCCAGACGGAGCCCGATTCCGGCTCCGATCCCGGGAACTCCATGAAAACCCATGCCGTGAAGCGCGGCGATACGTGGGTCATCAACGGCCGCAAGATGTTCACCAGCTACTCCGGCGCCTGCGACTTCTGGCAGCTTCCCGCCGTCACGGATAGGGCCAAACGCCAGCACGGCATCACCATGTTCCTCGTGGAGAAAGGCACGCCCGGCATCTCCTACCGCGAGATCCCCACCTGGCAGTACCGCCGCACGCCCAAGCGCGCCACCTACGAGCTCTTCCTGGAGAACGTCGAAGTGCCGGAGAAGCACATCCTCGGCGGCATCGGCCGCGGCTTCCAACTCGGCCAGAAATGGCTCACCGATTATCGCCTCATCCGTGGCGGCACCTCCCTGGGCCAGATGCAGCGCGCCTTCGATATCTGCGTGGACTGGGCCAAGCGCCGCCACAGCTTCGGCAAGCCCATCGCCACGCGCCAGGCCATCCAGCACAAGCTCGTGGAGATGCACATTGATATCCTCGCCCTGCGCTCCCTCTCCTACCAGGCCGCCAAGGATGCCGACGAGGGAAAAGACCTCCGCGAGGATGCCTCCCTCATCAAGCTCATCGCCGCCCGCTGGGGCCACCACTGCCTGGATCACGCCATGCAGATCATGGGCGGCATCGGCCTTACCCTGGAACTGCCCATCGCCCGCTTCTACCGCTGGGTGCGCACTGCCCGCATCGTCGGCGGCACCGATGAAATGCATACAATGGTGCTGGCGCGCGATATCCTCGGCCGCGAGTACGTAGACCCGTACACCAACACCTAGCCCCGTGCGCCGCCAGGGGACCATGCAGCCCTTCGCAGCCGCGCGCATCCTCGATCTCACCAGGGGCGTCACCGGGCCGTACGCCGCCAAGCTCCTCGCCGATCTTGGCGCGCCCGTCATCAAGGTCGAATCGCCGCCGGACGGCGATCCTGCCCGAGCCATCGGCCCATTCCCCGGCGACACGCCCGATGCCGAAACAGGAGCGCTCTTCCACTACCTCAATAGCAACAAGCGCGGCATCACTGCGGATCTGGAAAGCGCCACAGGCCGCTCACTCGTCGCCGCCCTCGCGCGCTGGGCCCACGTCATCATCGAAGACTTCTCCCCAGGCCGACTGGCCGATCTCGGTCTCGGCTTTCACCGTCTCTCCTCCCTGAACCCCTCCGTCATCCTCGTCTCCATCACACCCTTCGGCCAGGTGGGGCCGTACGCCTCCTACGCCGCCACGGAAGGCGTCCTGGAAGCTATGGGCGGCCCTGTCATCGGCAACGGTACTTCGGATAGGGAGCCGTACAAATACCCCGAGCACGTCATGGAGCTCTACGCAGGCTCCGCCGCGGCCGTCGCCATCGCCGCGCCTCTCTTCGGCGTGCTCTTCGTCCAGCCCGGAGGCGGTCAGCCACTTCATCTCGATCTCTCCGTCATGGAGACCTACCTCGCCAGTGCCGATCGCCGCTCCGCAGCCCTCCTCGCCTACCAATACACCGGCGAACTCATGATGAAACGCCGCGCCTTGGGGGAACTCCGCGTCGGCCACGGCATCCGTCGCTGCAAGGATGGCTACGTCAGCATCCATGCCGGCGGCCCCCGCCTTCCCAGGCTGCTTGCCATGCTTGGCGAGGGCTCCAGCGCCCCGATCCCAAGCGCCGCCGAAGCGAAGACCGAAGCGAGCCGCTCCCGGATAGAAGAGGCCCTCTGGCAGTGGCTTAGCATGCGCACCCGTGGTCAGGTCTGGGACGCCGCCCTGCGCCACAAAGTCCCCTTCGCGCCCGTTCGCACTCCGGTGGACATCGCCCGCGCTCTGAGCGCATCGTTTTCGGACTCGATCCTTTGCACGCCGCCCTTCGAAGCGCCCAAGGGCTACTGGCGGCACACCCGCGCGCCGCGCCTCGGCGAACACAATCAGGAAATCTACACTGGGCTCCTCGGGCTTTCCGCCTACCAGCTGGCTCGCCTTCGCCAGGCGGGAGCCGTCTGATGTCTACACAACCCTACGCGCTCCCCTTGCGAAACATCCGCGTCGTCGAGCTCACCACCGTTTGGGCCGGCCCCTTCACCAGCGCCCTCCTCGCCGATTGGGGCGCCGAAGTCGTCCGCGTCGAATCCACGCGCAACCTCCTGGGCGGCCGCGGCCCCGTCATCGCTCCAAACCCGGCTCTCGTCAACAGCCTCCGCGCCGGAGGCGAGTTCTACTTCGCCTACCCCAACTGGGAGGCTGGCGAGCGGCCCTGGAACCGCTGCGTCGTCTTCCAGGTCCACGGCAAAGATAAGCGCAGCGTCACGCTGGAGCTCACCGAGCCTGAAGGCCGCGACGCATTTGATGCCCTCCTTCGCGCCAGCGACGTTCTCATCGTCAACCTCGCCCCCGACTCTCTAGATGCGCTCGGCCTCACCTTTGAACGACTCCGCAGGGTGAAGCCCGATCTCGTCGTCGTCCGCATCGCCGCCTTCGGCCACACGGGAAAGGCCAAGCATGCCCGTGGCCTCGGGGCGGAGGCGGAAGCTCATGCCAGCTTCACCGCCCTGCGCGGCCATCCCGGCGTGGACCTGATGTTCAAAGACAACGTCGCCTTCGCCGATGCCGCAGGCTCCATGGCCGCCGCCCTCGGTGCCATCTCTGCCTTGGCCCAGCGCGCCCAAACCGGTAAAGGCCGGCTCATAGACGTCTCCCTCAGCGATGCCGTCGTGAGCCTGCTCACCCCAAGCTTCCTCGATGCTCTGCTGAACGCCCGCGAGCGCACGCCCCAAGGCAACGCCCACGCTTCGATGGCTCCCCACGGCTGCTACCCCTGCAGCGGCGACGACCGCTGGATCGTCATCACCATCCGCCACGATGCCGATTGGCGAAACCTTCGCCAAGCTATGGGCGATCCCGCCTGGGCGCAAGACCCGTCGCTGCAGAGCGCCTTCGGCAGACTGCGCAGCCGCGAGTCCCTCGATCGCCTCCTCGCCTCGTGGACCGCAACCCGTGACGCCCATGAAACGATGGCTCTGCTCCAGCAGCACGGCATCCCGGCCGGCGTCGTCATGAACGAGCGTGACGTCATCGAAAGCGCACACATCAAGGAACGCGGCTTCCTCCTCCCGCTTCGCCACCGCGATACCGGCTCACACCTCTACCCCGGCTACTACTGGAAAACCTCGCCCGCGCCCTCACGGACCGTCCGCGCTCCATGCGAGCTGGGTCAGGAGAACGCCTGGACCTATCGGGATCTCCTCGGCCTTTCCGCGCCGGCATTCAACGACCTCGTCAATCGAAGGCTCATCGGGACCACGCCCCACGGGTAGCATTGAAGGCTGGGTCGAAGGCAATTCGTTCTTGCTGGCCTCCTCGGCGACATTTTCTTGCACAGCGACAGCAAAACTTCTCTGGAATGACGAAAAGCGGGTAGTGTTGACTTGTGCTTCAACCAGGTATATAACGTGGCTACTCAGCGAAGTGCTCATAGCTGCAGGATAGTTGGAGGAGGAGGCAATGGGATTGAAGCTAAAGACACTTACAGTTGCCGCGGGACTCTTCATTCTTCTCACCCTGATTGTGGCTGCTTGTGGCGGTGACGAGCCCCAGCCAACCACATCGCCAACCCAGACTCCCAGCCAGCCAGCCCGGACGGCTGCCATCGCACCCACCCAGTCGCCCGCCGTGGCCTCAACGCCCACTCCCGTCCCATCGCCGACGCCTACCTCTGTGCCGACGCCTACACCACGGCTGGCGAAATACGGCGGCACTCTTACCATGCGCGTCTCAACAACTTCACTTCTGGACACCTCCGATAGTAACAACACATCCGGCGCTGCTGCAGTGATATGGCTCCAAAATGCGCTGAACAATCTCATACACCTCAACTCCAAGACGCCGCGTATCGTCGAGCCTGACCTGGCGGAGCGGTGGGAATACTCCGATGGCGGTCGTGTGCTGACCCTTGCTCTGCGGCGGGGCGTCACCTGGACGGATGGCAAGCTGTTCACCGCCGCGGATGCGAAATACAGCCTTGACCGTGCGGCGTTCGGAACTGACCCCCAGCTCAGCTTCAACCAGTCGCGCCTCTCGGCCCTCACGCGGGTCGTCGCCGTTGACGAAGCGACCCTCCGCCTGGATCTCAAGCAGGTGAGCGCCTCCTTCCTCGGAGGACTCGCAGCGCCCTACATCCTCATGTATCCAGCCCACATCCCATTCCCGGAGAAAGCGGCCGATTGGGCGCAGAACCCCGCGGGGACCGGGCCGTATAAGGTGAAAGAGTGGAAGCGCGGCATCTCCCGAGAGATGGAACGCAATCCCGCCTACTTCAAGAAGAACGCCGCCGGCCAGCAGCTTCCCTTCGCCGACCGCATTCAGATCTTCTTCATCCAGGACCAGCTCGCGACCCTGGCCGCATTCCGCTCCGGCAATATCAACTGCGCCTGCGGTTACGGCACCGACCTCATCGTAGATCAGATCAATGAGGTCAAGCGAGACGTGCCGAACGTAAAAGTCGCCTTCGCAAGCCCGAACGTAGCCAATCTGCAATTCAGCAACAAGGCCCCCTCTAATGATGCGCGCGTCCGGAAGGCGCTCAGCATGATCATTGACCGTGTGCAGTTGAACAAGCTCTATCGCGATAACTCCGGCTTTTACCCGCCGGGCTATCTCCTCGGCCCGGAACAGGGCGGTCAATGGGGCCTGCCTAAAGAGGAGATACTCAAGGTTCCCGGCTTCCGCGAGCCAAAGAGCGCGGACATGCAAGAGGCCCGGGCGCTCTTCGCCGCGGCGGGTGTTGACCTCGCCGGTACGACCTTTGACCTCCTGGCGGTCACTCCCACGTATGCCGATCTAGGCGAAGCGCTTGCAAACGTCCTCATAAACGCGGGCGTCAAGATCCGTCTCCAGCTCCAGGCTTCGGCCGCCCTAAACCAAGCCGTCTCTCAGAACAATTTCCAACTCTATCTGAGTCCTTCCGGTGCCGTAGAGGACGATCCTAACGGCCTCCTCCTTTTGATGATCGCTCCAGGCGCCGCCCGTAACTACAGCAAGTGGGAAGACCCGGACGTGACACGTCTCATCGCAGCCCAAGAAACCACCGTTGACCCGGCGCAACGCAAGGGGCTCTTGGAGCAGCTCCAGCGCGCGATGTATGATCGGCTCTGGGTCTCGCCCCTCATCAGCGTCTCCGTCGTCTGGGCGGCGGCGGCGCATCTCGAGGATATCGAGCTGGAGCGGCCCTTCTTGGCCAGCTCGTTCCATCGCATGGAGCGTGTCTGGCTGAATCGGTAGCCCTTGCCGCTATCCGGCGGAGGAGCGGGGCGTGGCGCCCCAGCCTGATATGGTGCCGCGCCCTCCGCTATAATTCTCTGCGATGTCTCCCCCTCGCCAGGCCGCTACATCGTCCCTCTCCGTCATCGCCATAGACGGCCCCGTCGCCTCCGGTAAATCCACCGTCGGCCTGCGCGTCGCCGCCCGCCTCGGCTACCGATTCCTGGATACCGGCGTCATGTACCGCTCCGTCACCCTCGCGGCGCTGGAGCGCGAAGTATCCCTGGAGGATGCGGCGGCATTGGCCCGCGTCGCCGAAACACTGCCCCTGCGCCTGGGCGAGATCGGCCCGGATGGAGCGCCGCCTCATGTTTATCTCGATGGCCGTGATATCACTAAAGCCCTTGTCGCCCCCGCCGTAGACCGCGCCGTCTCCCAAGTCTCCGCCGTTCCCGGCGTGCGAAAGGCCATGGTCGAAAAGCAGCGCCGGATGGCGAAGGCCGGCCGCATCGTCATGATCGGCCGCGATATCGGCACCGTCGTCCTCCCGGATGCGCCGCTCAAGTTCTACCTCGTCGCCTCCGCCGAAGAGCGCGCCCGGCGTCGCTTCGAGGAGCGCCGCCGGCGCGGCGAGCGCGTGGACTATCAAGCCGTCCTGGACGACCTCAAACGCCGCGATAGGCTCGATAGCGAACGCGCCACATCCCCCCTCAAGCCCGCCTCTGACGCCAGCCACCTCAACACCGATGGACTCTCCATTGACCAAGTCGTGGACGCCATCTGCGCCCTGGCGGTCCGTCCATGAAGCGCTTCTACGTGCCCCCTTACTATCGCTCGTTTCTGATAATGGTCCGCACCCTTCTCTTCTGCTTCGCCCGCTTCAGCATCACCGGCAAGGAGAACGTCCCGCCGCGCGGCCCCCTCATCGTCGTCGCCAACCACATCAGCAACTACGATCCGCATGTCATCGGCACGGCGATCCCCCGGCGCGTCAGGACCGTCGCGAAGGTGGAGCTCTTTCGCCACCCCCTCACGGCCCTCATCGTGCGCGGCTGCGACGCCATTCCCGTAAACAGGGAAGGCATCGCCAAAAGCACGCTCGAGGAAATCGTCGCCACCCTGGCCCGTGATGGCGCGGTCGGCATGTTCCCGGAGGGTAGCCGCTCCAAAAGCGGGCTGGCCCGCCCCAAACCCGGCGTTGCCGCCGTGGCAATCAGGACAGGCGCGCCGATCCTCCCCGTCGCCATCACCGGCACCAACAAGATCAAGTCCCCTCTAAGCCTGCTCAAGCGCCACAGGATACAGGTCACCATCGGCCAAGCCTTCACCCTCCCGCAACTGGAAGGGAACCTCGGGAAAGCCCAGGTCACAGCCCTCTCCGATATGATCATGGAGCGCATCGCGGCCCTTCTCCCTCCTGAGAATCGGGGCGCATACCCCCTTTCTTCCGGCAAGCAGCCCTGACCTATGCAAAATTGTGGCTGGGGTGCTGTATCATGCTCCTAGTCCCGCCCTGCGCATCACATCGGCTTTGAGGGGAGTCCATGTGCGGCATTATCGGTTACGCGGGCGATAAGCTCGCCGTCCCTATCATCCTGAACGGCCTCAAGCGCCTGGAATACCGGGGCTATGACAGCTCGGGTGTCGCCGTCATCGAGCCGAACGGCGAACTGGTCATCCGCAAAGGCGAAGGGAAGCTCAGTCAGCTCATCGCCGTCATGGGGAACCCCGGCCAAAGCACCCTCGGCATCGGCCACACCCGCTGGGCCACCCACGGCAAGCCCAACCAGGAGAACGCCCACCCGCACACGGATCATCGCGGCAACATCGCCGTCGTCCACAACGGCATCGTCGAAAACTACCGCGAGATTAAAGAGCGCCTCCAAGCCGAAGGCCACCACTTCAAGTCCCAGACCGATTCAGAGGTCATCCCGCACCTGGTCCAGAGTCTCATGGACAAGGGCGATAGCTTCGAAGAGGCCGTTCGCAAAGCCGCGCGGCAGTTTCACGGGGCGCACGCCATCGTCGCCATCAACACCAAGGAGCCGGGAAGGATAATCGGCGTGCGCATCGGCCACGCAGGCGGCCTCGTCGTCGGCTACGCCTCGGGCGAGATGTACCTCGCCAGTGATCTCGCCGCCATCGCCCCCCAGATAAAAGAGGCTGCCTACCTCCACGATGGCGAAATGGCCGTCCTGACGCGCTCCTCCGCTCGCTTCCTCAAGCTCGATGGCTCCGCCATCGGCAAAGACCCACAGCCTGTCACCCACGACCCTGTCTCCGTCGCCAAAGGCCCCTACCGCCATTTCATGCTTAAGGAAATCATGGAACAGCCCGAGACGCTCATGAGAGCCCTCCGCGATCGCATAGACTTCCAGTCCTCAAAAGTCGCCCTTCCCGGCTTCCCCTTCAAGCAAGCCCAGATCAGGGCTATAGATCGGGCCGTCCTCCTCGGCATGGGCACCAGCCTTCACTCCGCCCAGATCGGCGGGCGCATGATCGAGCGTCTGGCTCGCATCCCTTGCGAGGTCGAAAACGCCTCCGAGTTCCGCTACCGCGATGCCATCCTCGGCCCCAACACCCTCGTCATCTCCGTCACCCAATCAGGGGAGACGGTAGACACCCTGGTCGCCATGGCGGAGGCCAAGACCAAGGGCGCCCTCCAGATCGCCATCACCAACGTCGCCGGCTCTGAAGCCACCCGCAAGGCCGATTACTCCCTCCTTATCAACGCCGGCCCAGAGATCGCGGTCGCCAGCACCAAGACCTTCGTCGGCTCTATCGCCTGCCTCTACCTCTTGGGCCTCGCCCTTGGGGAGGCGCGCGGTATCTTGGGCAAGGACTCCGTTCGCCAGCACATAGACCACCTCGTGAAGCTTCCCGAACAGCTGGGCGAAGTCCTCCAGCAGGCCCCGCATGTCGAAAGCATCGCCCGGGACCTCTTTAAGAAGTCCAATTTCCTTATCCTGGGCCGTGGCATCCAGTTCCCCGTCGCCATGGAAGGGGCCCTGAAACTGAAGGAAGTCAGCTACATCCACGCCGAAGGCTACCAGGCCGGGGAGATGAAACACGGCCCCATCGCCCTTATAGACGAGCACATGCCAGTCCTGGCCATCGCCCCTAGGGACCGACTTTATGACAAGATGATGAGCAACGTAGAAGAGGTGCGCGCCAGGGAAGGCTGCCTCATTGCCCTCGCAACCAAAGGCGATGAATCAATTGGCGAGAAGGTCAAAAATGTGGTATTTCTACCGGAGACTTCGGAGCTGCTGTCGCCCTTGCTGACTGTCGCGCCGTTGCAATTGCTGGCATACTATATCGCCGTGAGGCGGGGCGCAGACGTTGACCAGCCTCGAAATCTAGCCAAGACAGTCACCGTCGAGTGACGCTGTATCTAAGGAGGAACCAATGCCGAAGGCGAAGAAAAAGAAGGCAGTTGCAAAGAAGGCCGTGGCCAAGAAAGCTGCTGTCAAGAAGTCCGCGGTGAAGAGGGTCGCGCCGAAAAAGAAGGCCCCTGCGAAAAAGGCCGCGCCCAAGAAGGCTCCCGCGAAAAAGGCCGTGGTCAAGAAGGTTGCCCCCAAGAAGGCTCTCGCCAAGAAGGCAGCCCCTAAGGCCGCCGCGCCCAAGGCTGAGCCGAAAAAGAAGTGGGGCATCGAGGTCTGGCCCAAGGACGGCAAGTTCGGCATCTACATCAACGCCGCCGAAAGCAAAGTCGTTCGCATCAACTCGCCCTACTGGTTCCCGCCGCCTCCCGCCTGGCAGTTCCTCACTCCTGAAGTGAACATGACCCTCCTCGCCATCCGGGAACTCGCCGGCAAGCAGGGCCTTGCGAGCAACCCCGAATCGGTGCAGTGGACCTCCATCCCCCTGCTCGATTAGCCGTCATCTCCTAAGAAGGCTCTGGGAAGCGGGGACGCAGGTCCCCGCTTCCCGCTTTTCTACGATAGCTCCTGGAGCGCCACCATGGCCGACTATCTGAAGCCGGTGCCCACTGCAGACGTCGAAACCAAGCCCTACTGGGATGCCTGCAAGCGTCACGAGCTTGTTTTGCCCTGGTGCGCCGGCTGCAAAAACTACTTCTTCCCGCCCCAGGCCATCTGCCCCCACTGCCTCAAGGCAGACATAGAATGGCGCAAGGCCTCTGGCAAAGGCGTCGTCTACAGCATGTCTGTGGTGCACCAGAACAAGTCGCCCGGCTTCCGCGAGCAAGGGCCGTATGTCCTCGCCTATGTGCGGCTCGATGAAGGGGTGCAGATGCTCACCAACGTCCTCGCCGCCGACCCCTATACCGTGAAGGTGGGCACGCCCGTCGCCGTGACCTTTGAGGATGCCACGCCCGAAGTCAGCATCCCCAAATTCACCGTCCGCTCCTGAGGGCTGCGCGCTCTATCCCTCCAGCAGCCGGGCGAACCTCGCCTCTCCCTTGTACGGCCCCACCACGCCCAACAGCGCCCGCTCCCGCGCAAATAGCCCCTTCGCCACGCGCTGCACATCGTCCGCCCTCACCGCATCTATGCGCCGGACGATCTCGTCCATCGTCTTGATCTCGCTGCGCAGCGTCTCCTGCACGCCGTGCCACGCCGCCATGCTGCGCGTATCTTCCGTCTGCAAGAGCAGACGGCCCTTGGTCATCTCCTTCGCCTTGTGCATCTCATCAGCGGTGACACCCGCTATGACGCCGTCCACTTGCTTGAGGATGCCTGTCACCGCCTCATCAATGCTCTTGGCATCAACGCCCGCGTAGATAGTCACCGCGCCGTCGTCCATGAAATGGCTCACGTAGCTGAACACCTCGTAGCACAGGCTCCGGTTCTCCCGCAGGTCAATGAACAGCCTGCTGCTCATGCCGTCGCCAAGGATATTGTTCAGCAGGTCCAGCGCGTAGCGGTCCTCGTGCGTGGCGGAAAGGCCGTGGTAGGAGATGCAGAGGTGCGCCTGCTCCGTCTTCTGGCGCCGAACGCCCACCTGCGGCCGCCGTCTGCCGTTCACCGCCGGGAACCACGCCCGGGGCTTCGCCCGCTTCCACATGCCGAACCGACGCTGCAGCGAGAGCACAACGTCCTCATGCGCGAAGTCCCCGGCCACCACGGCCACGGCATTGTTCGGGGCGTACTGCGTCCTCCTGTACCCAAGCATCCGCCTTCGCGAAACGGTGCTCACCGCCTCCTTCGTTCCTCCCGGATCCCGGCCCAGCGGCTGGTCGGGCCATAAGAGCCTGTCTATCAGCATGTCCGCCAGCTGCTGCGGTGAGTCGTTGATCGAATTGATCTCCTCGATGATCACCTTCCGCTCGCTCTCGATGTCCTTCGCGCGGAAGAGCGGCGTCAGCAGCATATCGCTCAGCAGGTCAACCGTCGTCTCAAAGGCGGGCTTCGGCACCTTCGCCCAATACGTCGTCAGTTCCCGCCCCGTGTCCGCGTTCAGGTAGCCGCCCACCCGCTCGATCGTCTCAGATATCTGCTGCGGCTCCGGACGGCGCTCCGTCCCCTTGAAATGCATATGCTCGATGAAATGGGAGAGGCCCGCCTCTTCCCTCTTCTCATAGCGCGACCCTGTTCCGATGTAGATCGCCACCGTCGCCGAGCGCACCTGGGGCATCGGCACCGTGATCACACGCAACCCGTTCGCCAGCGACGACTTTTGATAGAGGCCGTGCAGTGGTGAAGCCGTCATGCCCTTAGTCCCTCAGCCACACGATATCGCCGTGCAGGTCCGGCCTGTGCGTCCGGCTCTCGAAGTCGCGGAACTGCTCCTTCTCCCGGGCAAGCGCCGTGCTCCGCCCGTGGCCCGGATAGACCGCCACATCGTCCGGCAGCGTGAAGATCCGCTCCTTTAGCGAGGCGACCAGTTGCTTGAATGCCTGGGGACTCCACGTCTTTCCCGGGCCGTCCGGAAAGAGCGTATCGCCCGCAAAGAGCTGATTGCGCCACAAGAGGCATGTCCCGCCCGTCGTGTGTCCGGGAACATGGATCGTCCGCAGCGTCACCCTGCCGAAGCTGACCGCTCCCTCATGCCGGAAGTGATGCTCCGGCGGGAGCGGCAGCAGCCCCGCCTCCGATTCGTGGACCCATACCGGCGCGCCCGTCGCCTGTTTGATCTCCGCATGCCCCGTGATGTGGTCCCCATGGCAATGCGTCATCAGAATCGCCTTCACCATCGTCCCCTTCGCCGTCGCCAGCGCCTTCTCCGGCTCCGCCGGCGTGTCAACGATGACGCTCTCCTTCGTCTCCGGGCAGACAAGCACATAGCAATTGTTATCGTACGGCCCGCAGGAGGCCTGCCGGACTTCGAGATTTTCAGTTTTGTAAAGGACCTTCACCGCAAGACTTCCCGAACTAAGCTCACATCCCACTCTGAGGCCCACCGCCTCTTAAGGACTTAAGTTGCACTGTGTACCTTCTCATCGCCTGAGAATAGCGAATCATCTGCATGGTGACAGCCTCAAGTCTCGGAACGTCTCGCGTTTTTCCTCCAAATTTTCTCGCAATCCAATCCCTGTTTCTTACAGGCCTACCTTCAAGCATCCGCCTAACACTGAATGAGTTTCGTCTTAACCATGCGGAAATTTCTTGCCATTCAACTCCCTCTTTCCGAGCAACATGAACGGTAAATCGTAGCGCTTCATCCGGAAGCGCAAACAGCACATAACCATTTAGCCCAGGAAGACCGTTGTTGTGGTGAGGGCTAACCGCTTATTACCATACACCAAACAGTGATTCTTTATTAGCGACCTCATTAGAACTGCTGCCTTGTCGTGAGTTGTTCGAAGCAAATAGCGACCATTGAACATCTGCTGTGGTGTAGCCAGGGCCGATTCCAAAAGAGCTTTACCGTGCTTATCGCCCAGATACTGAAAGGCTGGTAAGGGGTCAGGGTAATCCGGGTAGAACTGCGCGGCGAGTTGGTATATTACTTCCTCAACGTGCGCTAATGTAACGAATATGTAGCGACGTCTAGTAACGCTCCAACTCCTTTAGGGCATCTCTGTGTATTGCGATTGCCAGTTTCGCCGTTTCGCGCACAAGTTCCGTTTTTGCTCTCTCTACACTTTGCGGTGCCACTTTTTGCTTAACCAGCTTCGCTTTTCGCTTCGAGACTCCTTTGCGCCTTGGTATTGCCATTGAGTTAACTCCCGCGCTCAGTCTATCACGCTCGACTCTCCCGCTACCTTTCCCCTACAATGGTTTCCCCTGAAGCCCACGCCCATGCCTCCCCCGCCACCCGCCAAGAAGCGCGCCGTCATCTTCGATATGGACGGCGTCATCACGGATAGCGAACCCTTCTACGCTGAGGCCATCAACGTCGTCCTTGCCGGCCACGGCCACGTCCTCACCAGGGACGATCACCGCGCCATCATGGGCAGCAACATAGACTACACCTGGGACTATGTCGTCCGGCGCTTCAAGCTGGGCGGAGACATCGCCGGATGGAAGCGCCGCTACGATAGCGCCGTCGTTGAGATCCTCAGCAAGAAGCCGGAGCCGTCGCCCGGCCTCTACTGGCTCCTGGACGAGCTGGACAAGCGCAAGCTCCCCGTCGCCCTCGCCACCTCCTCCCTGCTCAACTGGGCGCAGACCGTCACCCGCAGGCTCAAGGTCGAACACCGCTTCCGCTTCATCGCCACCGCCGATATGGTCCCCCACGCCAAGCCCGCTCCCGATCTCTACCTCTTCGCCGTCGCCAAGCTCGGCCTCTCCCCCGCCGAATGCCTCGCCCTAGAGGACTCCCCTCGCGGCATCGCCTCAGCCACAGCCGCAGGCCTCACCACTATCGGCATCCGGACGCCCCATACCGTCGGCATGGACCTCTCCAAAGCAGACCGCTTGATCAACTCCTTACAGGACTTCGATCTCTCCTGGCTCGGCTGACCTCCTCTTAGGCTCTTCTGAGCGTTTCTCTGCTATACTTTATCTGCCCAGGGTAGCGGCATTCCATAGAGCCTCGCTCTCGCGGGGCGCCCTGAGAAGAAAGGACCCGTCACCAGATATGAGCTGGATAAAGACGTTCAGCTTAATCATCGTTCTGACCGTGCTCGTCATCCTCGCCGGCGGCGCCTTCGGCGACATGCAGGGCCGCATCATCGCCGCCATCTTCGCCGGGCTCATGAACTTCATCGGCTTCTGGTTCAGCGATAAGCTGGCCCTCACGATGGCCGGCGCCAAGCCCGTCACTGAAAAGGACGAGCCGCGCCTCCACGCCATGGTCGCCGATGTCGCCCGCATGGCCGGCCTGTCCAAGCCCCGCGTCTACCTCATCAACAACGATTCCCCCAACGCCTTCGCCACCGGCCGCAGCCCCAGCCATTCCGTCGTCGCCGTCACCACCGGTATCCGCAGCCTCCTCTCGGAAGATGAGCTTCGCGGCGTCATCGCCCATGAGATGGCCCACATCAAGAACCGCGATATGCTCGTCATGACCACCGTAGCCGTTCTGGCGGGCGTCATCGCCTTCCTCGCCACCATGGCCCAGTGGTCCCTTCTCCTCGGCGGCGGCCGCCGCGATAGCCGCGAAGGCGGCAACGCCCTCGGCATCGTCGCCCTCATCGCCACCATCATCCTCCTCCCCCTCATGGCCACCCTCATCCGCTTCGCCATCTCCCGCACCCGTGAGTACGCCGCCGATGAGACAGGCGCGCGGATCATCAGCAACCCCCACGCACTGGCCGCAGGCCTGGAGAAGCTCGGCAGCTTCACCAGCCGAAAACCCATGCAGGCCACCGCCGCCAATGAGGCCATGGCCCACATGTACATCGTCAACCCCCTGGGCGCTGCCGAGATGCACGCCAAGGAGACCGGCGGCGGCATGGTCAACCTCTTCTCCACCCACCCGCCTATCCAGGAGCGCGTCCGACGCCTCCGCGCCATGACCCTGAGCTAAGCCAGGAAGCACAGCTCGATTCAAGGCCGCCCCGAGTATCGGGGCGGCCTCTTTTTTGCCTGAAGCCAGGCGTACCACCCGTGCTATAATCCGCCCGGCTCCGAACACTGACCCGCCTGCCGCCCGGCGCGGCATCGCACAGGAGGTCCGTATGCCCATCGTTCGAGTGGAGATGTGGACCGGCCGCACCCAAGAGCAGAAGGCCGAACTCGCCAAGGAAATCACGAACGCCGTCGCCCGCATCGCCAAGACTTCGCCCGACCACACCATCGTCATCTTCGATGACATAGACAAGTCCAACTGGGCCGAAGGCGGCATCCTCGCCTCGGATGGCAAATAACCGCACACACCAGCTATGCGCCTCCACGGCAAAACAGCGATCATCACCGGCGCGGCCGATGGCATCGGCCGCGGCATCGCCATCAAGTTCGCCAAGGAGGGCGCCGATTCCCTTCTGGTGGACCTGAACAGGGCCGGCGTGGAGGAGACCGCCCGCCTCGCCGGAGCCCACGGCTATACGCCCAAGACCATGGTGGCTGACGTCAGCAATCGCTCGCTCCAGGGGCAGATCATCCAGCGCGCCGTGGACGAATTCGGCGTCCTGGATATCCTCGTCAACAATGCAGGCGTTGTCTTCGTCGCCCCCTTCCAAGACTTCCCTGTGGACAAGCTCCACCGCATCATGGAGGTCAACCTCAAGGCGCCGTTCCTCCTCGCCCAGCACGCTGCGCGCTACTGGATCGCCAATAAGCGCGGCGGGCGCATCGTCAGCACCTCCTCCATCAATGCGGAATCCATTCAGCCCAACTCCGCCGCCTATGCCGCCTCCAAGGGCGCCATCCGCATGCTCACCAAGGCCATGGCCTTCGATCTCGGCCCCCACAACATCACCTGCAACGCCGTCGGCCCCGGCCATACGCGCACCGGCATGACCCGGCCGGGCCTCGCCGCCGACCCGAACCGCGAGCGCTTGAATGCCTCCGTCATCCCCATGCGGCGCATCGGCGAGCCCGAAGACATCGCCAACGCCGTCGCCTTCCTCGCCTCGGACGAAGCCTCCTACGTCACCGGGCAGACCATCTATGTGGAAGGAGGGCGCATCATCTGGGCCTAAGACAGCCCGATGAGCCAAACAGCATGCGCCTCCACAACAAGATCGCCATCATCACCGGCGCTGCCGATGGCATCGGCCGCGGCGCCGCCATCAAGTTCGCCAAGGAAGGCGCCGATTCCCTCCTGGTGGACCTGAACGAAGCGGGCCTCCGCGAAACAGCCGCCTCCGTCGCCAAACTCGGGCGCAAGGCCACCATCCTCGTGCAGGACATCACCACGCCCGACGCTGCTGAAAAGATCGTTCAGCGCGCCGTCGCCGATTTCGGCAGGCTGGATATCCTGGTAAACAACGCCGGCGTCTCCATGGGCGGCTTCTTCACCGATATCCCCCCGGAAATCCTGGACCGCGTCATCGCCGTCAACCTCATCGCCCCGTTCGTCATCTCCCAGGCCGCCGCCCGCTACTGGATCGCCAACAAGATCCACGGGCGCATCGTCAGCACCTCCTCCATCAATGCCGAGACCGTGCAAGGCAACTCCACCGCCTATTGCGCCTCAAAGGGCGGCGTGCGTATGCTCACCAAGGGCGCCGCCGTGGACCTGGGCCCGCGCCAGATCACCGTCAACGCCGTCGGCCCCGGGCACACCATCACCGGCATGACGCGCAAACACATGGGCACTCAGTGGGAGCGGGAAGGCATCGAGCGGTCCGCCCTCAAGCGCCTCGGCACGGCCGAAGATATCGCCAACGCCATCGCCTTCCTCGCCTCGGATGAGGCCTCCTATGTCACCGGCCAGACCCTCTATGTGGAAGGCGGCCGCACCATCCAGCCTCCGCCATACCCCGCAAGCTGACCCCTCTGCCTTGCTCCCCTCGCCGCTCTTCCCTATACTCCACCTATTACTGAGCTAGGTATCGTCCCTGCCAGGGGAAAGCGTGGCTGAACGCCTCTCTTCTCCCATGAAAGCCATCTTCAACGGGAGCATAGCCGTGGCGGCAAAACTCAAGCTCATAGACTCTGACGCCCATGTCATCGAGCCCCCGAACTTGTGGACCGACTACACGGAGAAGAAGTTCCTCTCTCAAGCCCCTCGCGTCGTCAGCGATGGCGCCGCTGATCGCTGGCTCTGCGAAGGCGTCACCATGCACACCACCCGAGAGCTCGTCGGCGTCACCCGCGACTTCACGGACCGCCGGAAGACCGGGAAGTACGGCGAAGAGATCGCCCAGAGCGGCTACGTGCCGGAAGCGCGCCTCAAAGCCATGGCCAAGGATGGCGTCTGGGCTGAAGTCGTCTATCCCACCGTCGCCCTCCGCCTCTTCATGCTCAAAAGCGCGCCCCTCAAGGCCGCCCTCTTCCGCGCCTATAACTCGTGGATCGCCGATTTCTGCAAGGCCCGCCCTGACCGACTGAAAGGCCTCGGCTGCCTGGCCATAGAAGATGTGCCTGGGGCCGTTAAGGAGCTGGAGCGCTGCAAGAGGCTCGGCCTCGTCGGCGGCCTCATCATCCTCGAAGGCCTGGAGCATGAAGACCCCCGCTACTATCCCTTGTGGAACGCCTCCCAAGAGCTGCACATGCCCATCAGCATGCACGTGGAGACCGGCAACGTCATGTCCACCACCACCCGCGTGGACCTCATCACCTATGCCACCCACATCCAAAAAACCCTTGCCTCCATGGTCTACAGCGGCCTCTTTGATCGCTTCCCCAACTTCAAGCTCGTCTCCGTGGAGAGCGATGCCGGCTGGGCCGGCTACTTCATCGAGCGCATGGACTTCTTCTACAACCTCCACGGCTCGCGGCGCAAGGAGCGCGGCATCCTGTGCGAGCGCCCCCCCAGCGAGATCTTCCACCGGAGCCTTTACTACACCTTCATTAACGACCTCTCCGGCGTCGCCGCGCGCAACATCGTCGGCGTCAACAACATCCTCTGGTCCAGCGACTTCCCCCACTCGGGCAGCACCTGGCCCCACTCCCGGCAGTCCGCCGCCAGGCACGTCGCGGGCATCCCCAAGGCCGATGCCGATAAGATTCTCTGGAAGAACACCGCTAGGCTCTACGGCTTCAGCATGTCCTAACTGCCGGACGAACCCTCTGTAGAAGGAATCTCCCCATGCGTTTCTTTGTCTTCCAACTCATGCAAAGCTCCGGCGCCCACCCGGACGCGGAGGTCTACAAACGCGAGCTCGACCTGATGGTGGAGGCCGAACAGCTCGGCTTTGACGCCGTTTGGATCGCGGAGCACCATTTCAACTCCTATTGGAGCATCACTCCGGAGCCGCTTCTCGTGGCTGCGCACCTGGCCGCCAGGACCTCGCGCATCCGCGTGGGGAGCGCCGCCAACATCGCCGGCATGCCCCACCCCGTCCGCATGGCGGAGATGGGCGCCATGCTGGACGTCATCTCCGGCGGCAGGGCCGATATCGGCCTTGCCAAGGGCTTCGGCCCCAGGGAGTTCGCGGGCTATGGCGTCAGCGTGACGGAGCTGAACGAGCGCTTCCGCGAAGGCGTTGAGATCGCCATCCAGGCCTGGACCCAGCCGGACTTCTCCTACACAGGCAAGTACTACAGCGTGCCCAAAGTCTCCCTCCGCCCGCGCCCCGTTACCAAGCCCCATCCCAGGGCGTGGATCGCCACCACCGGCAGCGCGGAGACCCTTCGTCTCGCGGCCCGCTATCGCCTTCCCTTCTACTTCGGCGCGCGCGACCAAGCCCAACTGGAGAAGGTCCGGGGAACCTTCTTCGAGCAGGCGCGCGCCGAAAACCTCCCGGACGGCGAGGCCCAGCGTGTCTGGAGTCAGACCGCCGTCATCCAGCACGTCCACCTCTCCCATAGCCGGGACCAGGCCTATGCCGAAGCCTGGGCCGGTATGCAGGGGACCAAGGCCTCCCTGGGCGCCCTCGGCATCCAGCCCGCCCCCGGCGAGCCCACGGGCCTCGGCCCCGCCTGGTCGGCGCCGCCCTTTGAGCAGAGCAAAGCCCTGGAGCACTACCTGAACGATGCCATCGCCGGGGAGCCTTCGCGGGGGTTGGAGCGCATCCACCAGTTCAAGGCCATGGGCGTCCAGAACCTTCTGCTGAGCTTCAGCTTCGGCGGCCTTCCTTATGAGGCCGCTCGACGCTCCATGGAGCTCTTTTCCCGAGAAGTTCTGCCCCGAGTCCGGTAGCGTATTGTGGTACACTTTGCGTGTACACGCATTCGGGAACAGCCCTCTGCCCAGCCGAAATCCACGGGGCGCATGACGCCAAAAGACGCTCGTATTGCGGGTGCGGCAGATAAGGGGAAACTCATCTTGACACCCCTAAACCCTTCTGCTAGATTGCTCCCCACTTGTGGAAAGATATGGGCCGCTAGCTCAACGGTAGAGCAAGTGACTCTTAATCACTAGGTTACAGGTTCGAAACCTGTGCGGCTCACCACTCTTTACACCGGTCTCGCCTCTTGCCGCGCCAGGCGCGGGGGGAAGTGTCGGAACTGGCAGACGAGCAAGACTTAGGATCTTGTGCCGCAAGGCGTAGGAGTTCGAGTCTCCTCTTCCCCACCAGGTGGCGGACAGCGACTCGGACGCAGGATCCGTATAGCGGCTGATGGCAATCTTCTCGCGAGAGGGGGCTGGAGTGACAACAAACGGCTCGGGAAATCTCCTCCTGGATGTCCAGGACCTGCGGACCTATTTCTACACCCACGCGGGCACCGTGAAGGCCGTGGACGGCGTGAGTTGGCAGCTCAACGAAGGTGAAACCCTCGCCCTCGTGGGCGAAAGCGGCTCGGGCAAAAGCGTCAGCGCCCTGAGCGTCATGCGCCTCATCCCATCGCCGCCGGGAAAGATCGTCAGCGGCAAGATCCTCTTCCAAGGCAAGGACCTCCTGAAGTTGGACCAGAAGGGGATCCGGAGCGTTCGCGGTAACAAGATGGCCATGGTCTTCCAGGAGCCCATGACCTCCCTCAACCCCGTCCTCACCATCCGCCGCCAGCTCACGGAGACCTTGGAGCTCCACCTGAATATGAGCAAGAAGGCGGCTAAGGACCGGGCCATCGAGCTCCTCGGAATGGTCGGCATTCCGGACGCCGCCCGCCGCGTTGACGATTACCCCCACCAGTTCAGCGGCGGCATGCGCCAACGCGTCATGATCGCCATCGCCCTGGCCTGCAATCCCAAGCTCATCATCGCCGACGAGCCCACCACCGCGCTCGACGTGACCATCCAGGCCCAGGTGCTGGAAGTGATCAAGAACCTCTCCGAGCGCTTCAACACCGCCGTCATGATCATCACCCACAACCTCGGCATCGTCGCCCGCCACGCCGATCGAGTGAACGTCATGTACGCCGGCCATATCATCGAGACCGCCTCCGCCAAGGACACCTACGCCGACCCGGCTCACCCATACACCCTGGGCCTCCTCCAATCCGTCCCCCGCCTGGACGAGCCGCGCAAGCACCGCCTGGTCCCCATCGAAGGCTCTCCCCCCGATCTCACCAACCTGCCGAAAGGCTGCCCGTTCCGCCCGCGCTGCACCTTCGCCGTTGACCGCTGCGCCGAAGAGAACCCCGCCCTCATGCCCGTCGGCGATAAGCACTGGGCCGCATGCTGGGTTGATGTAAAAACTAGGAGGCCACGCCCGTGACCACCCAAGCGCCACCCAAGCCGCTTCACGGCGGCGATTCCGGGAAGACCAAGCTCGGCGATACGCTCCTTGAGGTGCGCAAACTCAAGATGTATTTCCCCGTCACCCAGGGCATCGTCTTCCAGCGGAAGATCGCGGACGTCAAGGCCGTGGACGGGATTGATTTCACCATCAAGAAGGGCGAAACCCTGGGCCTGGTGGGCGAAAGCGGCTGCGGCAAGACCACCACCGGCCGCGCCGTCCTCCAGCTCCATCGCCCCAGCGGCGGAGAGGTCCTCTTTGAGGGCCAAGACCTCACCAAGCTCAATACCAAACAGATGCGCTCCCTCCGCCGCCAGATGCAGATCATCTTCCAGGACCCCTACGGCTCCCTGAACCCCCGCATGACGGCGGGTGGCATCATCGGCGAGCCGATGGTCATCCACGGCCTGGCCGCCTCCAAGAAAGAGCGCCTGGACCGCGTGGCCGAGCTGCTCACCACCGTCGGCCTTGCACCCTATATGCGCGATCGCTATCCCCATGAGTTCAGCGGCGGCCAGCGCCAGCGCATCGGCATCGCCCGCGCCCTCGCCGTCAACCCATCCTTCCTCGTCTGCGATGAGCCGGTCTCCGCCCTCGATGTCTCCATCCAGGCCCAGGTCATCAACCTCCTGGAGAAGCTCCAGGAAGAGCTCCATCTCACCTATCTCTTCATCGCCCACGACCTCGCCGTCGTCCGCCACATCAGCGACCGCATCTGCGTCATGTACCTGGGAAAAACGATGGAGCTTGCGACCCGGGAAGAGATCTACGAGAACCCCCTGCATCCCTATACCAAGGCTCTCCTCTCCGCCGTTCCCATCCCCGATCCGGTGGCCGATTCCAAGCGCGAGCGCATCATCCTTACCGGCGATGTGCCCAGCCCCCTGCGCCCGCCCGCCGGGTGCGTCTTCCACACGCGCTGCCCCATCGCCATTGACCAGTGCAAACAGGCCATCCCCGAATGGCGCGAGGCGAGCCCCGGCCACTTCGTCGCCTGCCACCGCGTCTAAGCGCGCAACGGTACGCTCCTTCAGAGGCCCCGGTGTGAACCGGGGCCTCTTTGTTTGCCCATGGACTCGCTTCCAGTGCTTGACACTTCCGACTATCACATGCTATATATAGACGTGTAAGCCTTCGCCAGGACAGCGAGCCGGGAAGGTGTGACCGCTAAGGCGCGCGGCCGTGCGCCCAACGCAGTCATGCCTTCCCTTTTTCTTTGTCCGGCGTTGTGCGGGCGGTCGCGGTGCGCCGCGCCTAGGAGGCGTGCCGTTGCAGTCTGAGCAAGGCTTGCGCGAAACGTCGGTGGTAGTAGAGGTGTCGCGAAGAGCGGTCGGTCGGATAGCGGCGCGATGCGCGTCCCGCCCGTGAGCGGGGCGGGCGAGGAGGCATGACGACTACATACCCGTAGGCTCACCGCGAGCGTGACCGGCTGACACCAGCGTCGCCGAGGAAGCTCCGAGCGCCAACCCTGCATCCCTACAAACCTCGGAGCAGTGGGCCTGCCCATCCTGTAGCAGTGGGAACTGCTACGTTAAACGCTCGCAAATCTCGTCCACGTCCCTCCCCTAGACCGTCCGCACAACGCTTCCCACCGCGACACCTCACCAACCAAAGCGACAAGCAACAAAAGACAAAAGGAGGCGAAAAATAAAAGGCAGATCCGCCACAGAAGCATAATGCTGACAACCCTTGGCAAGTCGGGCAAGTGCCTCTAGCAACCAAGAGTCGGATATGGGGTCTCCGCATCTCCCCCTGTGCTACACTGGAATCCCATGCAGCAGTCCCATATCCGTAACTTTTGCATCATCGCCCACATTGATCACGGCAAGTCCACCTTAGCCGACCGTCTCCTGGAAGCCACCAACACCATCGAGCGGCGGCGCATGATGGACCAAGTGCTCGATTCCATGGACCTTGAGCGCGAGCGCGGCATCACCATCAAGATGCACCCCACGCGCATGCTCTACCGCGCCAAGAACGGGCAAGACTACCAGCTCAACCTGATAGACACGCCGGGGCACGTGGAGTTCTCCTACGAGGTCTCGCGCAGCGTGGCCGCCTGCGAAGGGGCGCTCCTCATCGTGGACGCCTCCCAGGGCAGCCAGGCGCAGACCCTGGCCAACGTCTACCTGGCGCTGGAGTCCAATCTGGAAATCATCCCCGTGGTCAATAAGATTGACCTGCCCGGGGCGGAGCCCGATCGAGTCGCCCAAGAGCTGCAGGACGTCTTCGGCTTCAAGGAGTCGGAGATCCTCCGCATCTCGGGGAAGACGGGCCTGGGCGTGCCTGAGCTCCTGGAGACCATCATCGAGCGCGTCCCGCCTCCCGCAGGCAAGCCGGACGCCTCCCTTCGCGCCCTCATCTTCGATTCCAAGTACGACCCGTACAAGGGCGTCATCGCTTCTGTGCGCGTGGTGGACGGCTCCGTCTCCGCCCCTGGGAGACGCCTGCGCTTCATGGCCACCGGGCGCATCATCGAACCCCTGGAAGCGGGCGCCTTCAAGCCCGATTTCCTGCCCCTTCCAATCCTGGAGACGGGGAGCGTCGGCTACATCGCCACCGGGCTTAAGACGGTTGAGGATGCCAAGGTGGGCGACACCATCACCTGGGACGAGAGCCCCGCCGCCACGCCGGTCGCCGGGTACAAAGAGCTGAAGTCCATGGTCTTCGCCGGCCTCTTCCCGGCGGACGGCCAGAACTACCTGCCTCTGCGCGAAGCCCTGGAGAAGCTCAAGCTGAACGACGCCGGACTCGTCTTCCAGCAGGAAAGCTCCGGCGCGCTGGGCTTCGGCTTCCGCTGCGGCTTCCTCGGCCTCTTACACATGGAGATCGTGCAAGACCGCCTGGAGCGGGAGTACAACCTGGACCTTTTGGCCACCGCCCCGAGCGTCGCCTATCAGGTGGTGAAGACGGACGGCGAAGTGGTGGAGGTGGATAACCCGGCGAAGCTCCCCGCGCCGAACTACTACGACGAGATCAGGGAGCCGTGGCTGGAAGTGACCATCATCGTGCCGAACCGGTACGTGGGCGGCATCATGGACCTGGTCTCCAACAAGCGCGGCGAGTTCAAGAAGATGGATTACCTGGACTCCCGTCCCGCCAATACGGCCAAAGATGCCCAGGAGCCGTCCAAAGACCCGCGCGTGATGCTGGTCTACCACATCCCCCTGGCGGAAGTCCTCATAGACTTCTACGACCAGTTGAAGTCGCGCACGCAGGGCTATGCCACGATGGACTATGCCTTCCTGGAATACCGCCCCGGCAACCTGGTGAAGCTGGATATCCTGGTGAACGGCAAGCCGGTGGACGCCCTTTCGCTGATCACCCACCGGGACAATGCCTATTACCAGGGGAAGGCGCTGGTGGAGAAGCTCAAGGACCTCATCCCGCGCCAGATGTTCGAAGTGCCGCTCCAGGCGGCCATCGGCAGCAAGGTCATCGCCCGGGAGACGGTGCGCGCGATGCGGAAGAACGTCCTGGCCAAGTGTTACGGCGGCGATGTGACGCGCAAGATGAAGCTCTTGCACAAGCAGGCGGAAGGGAAGAAGCGGATGAAGATGGTGGGGTCGGTGGAGATCCCGCAAGAGGCCTTTTTGGCCCTGTTGAAGTTGGAGAAGTGACCGGACCGCCCAGCCCACGGAGCGGCCTTAGGCCAGCCCCCTACCAGGAAGGAAAAGGCTCGCTGGCTCACCTACACCCGGGTACGCTGTTTGCGTTTGTACCGCCAGACGGCAAAGGCGATGGCGAGCAACGCCGGAAGGATGAAGCCCAAGAGCAGGGCGTTCACAAAGGCCATGCCGGAAAGCCACAGCGTAAAGGTCAATACGGCGCAGGCGAGCCAGTAGACCACCGAAAGCATCGTCCCCATAGCCGCACCTCTGCCAAGGAGCCTACCGCTTGCGCAACAAGTCCTTAAGGTAAGCCCGTATATCGTCCCGGGTATCCTCGCGCTCCAACGCCATCTGGACGGAGGCCTTCAGCAATCCCAAGGGCGTGCCGGCGTCTAACAGCGTCGCCTGGTATTCCAGGCCGTAGACGGCCTGCTCCCGGGAAAGGGTGTCAATCGCCTCCGCCAGCTGGATCTCGCCGATTGCCCCAGGCTTCTGCTTCTCGAGGATCTCAAAGATCCGGGGATGCAGGATGTAGCGCCCCATGGAGGCCAGCCTGGAAGGCGCCTGCTCCATCTTCGGCTTCTCCACTACGCCGGTGATCTTATGGAGGCCCACTCCGGCCTTCGCCGCCTTCACGATGCCGTAGCGCGTCACGTCCTCCTTGGCGACTTCGGAGAGCGCGAGGACGCTCGCCCCGTGGCGCTCGTGAACGTCCAGCAGCTGCCGCAGCACCGGCTTCTTCGCCGCGACGTAGACATCGTCCGGCAACATGACGGCGAAGGGCTCGTTGCCCACGATGCCCTTCGCCATGAGAACGGCGTGGCCCAGGCCCTTCTGCTCTCCCTGGCGCACGGCGTAGATGTTGGCCATGCCGAAGAGCGCCTGCACCTGGTCGAGCCGCTTCGTATCGTTGCGCCGCTCCAGGATCGCCTCCAGCTCAAAGGTCCTGTCGAAGTAATCCTCGATGGCGCGTTTGTACTGGGATGTGACCAGCACGATTTCCTTGACGCCCGAGGCGACGGCCTCTTCCACGGAATACTGGATGACCGGACGGTCAATGATGGGCAGCAGCTCCTTGGGGACGACCTTGCTGGCGGGAAGAAAGCGCGTTCCCCAGCCTGCGGCGGGAATGACGGCCTTGCGTACGGTGGAGGGAATGGCGGCTCTCCTGAGTGGGGCTGGCTCGATTATAGCCAGGGCCGTGGAATAAGAAAACCTCGCTACCGGCGCGCCATCCGCCTCATCCAGCGCCGGGCGTGCTTGATCCCGGGCCAGATGCCGAAGGTCCAGATGGCCGTCTCCGAGACGATGCGCAGGCGCACCAGGTCGGCGTAGATGGAGCAGATGAGGGCGCCGATGAGCATGATGGCGGCGGCGACGTAGAGCCAGCCGAGGAGGACGGCGACAGAGGTGAAGGAGCCGTAGATCGGCGAGGTGTTCAAACGGCTCCGGGTGTAGTAGAAGAAGGCCCCGAGCGCGATCTCGAAGGAGACGGCGGCGATGAGTCCACCGAAGAGCGTCTCTTTGAGCCGCACCTTGCGGTTGGGAAGGAAATAGTAAATGACGACGAAGGAGACCCAGAGGAGAAGGACCGATAGGAAGAAGAGCCACGGGGGGCCGGTGAAGAAGCCGACGTCCTCCACGTCCGTCTCCGCGAAGGAGCGCACGACGGTGGTGGTGAGGAGCAGGCCCAGGAAGAGCATGCCTGCGCCGAAGGTGATGCTCAGGTCAATGATGCGCTCCTTGACCCAAGCGCGGGGGCTGCGGATGTTCCATGCCGTATTGATGCCCTTGCGCAGGGTGGCGAAGACGCCGGTGGAGCCCCAGACAAGACCGACGATGGCGGGCGGCGCGGCGACGGCCTTGGAATCGGCGGCGGTGCGCACCGCATCGGCGATGACATCCTGGCTCACCGGGATGAAGGTGGCCAGGGCGCGCACCAGGTTGGCGTTCTGCACCGCCGTCTGGTTCACGAAGAGGTCAAAGGAAAGGATGATGAGGATGGAGAGCGGGAAGATGGAGAAGAAGGAGTAGAAGGCGACGGCCGCCGCCATCTGCATGCTGTTGTTCGTGAGGAACTGCTGGGTGGCGCGGGCGCAGAAGACCACGAAGGCCTTGCCGCCGGTGCCGAGCCCCGCCGCCAGGGGATTCACCACCGCCACCGGCTGTTCCCACACGCGCTCTTGCTGAGGCGTCGTCGCCATCTGCGTGCGCCCTACCGGGGGCCGGCCCCGTGAATCGCGATCGCCTGGCAGACGCCAAGCTCGCGGATGCCGCGCCCAGCCAGGTCCAGCAGCCCGTTGAGACGCTCTCTGCTGAAGGGTTCGTCCTCGGCGGTCCCTTGGACTTCCACGAAGTCGCCCTTCCCAGTCATGATGACGTTGAAGTCCACCTCGGCGCGCGAGTCCTCCTGATAGCAGAGGTCGAGCATCTCCCGGCCGTCCACTACGCCGACGCTCACGGCAGCGACGGATGTGGTGAGGGGCATGGAGGCAAGGGCGCCGCTCTTCACCAGCTTCTCCATCGCCTGGTAGAGGGCGACGTATGCTCCGGTGATTGCCGCCGTCCGCGTGCCGCCGTCCGCCTGGAGGACATCGCAGTCCACGGTGAAGGTGCGCTCGCCCAAGAGACCCATGTCGGTCACGGCGCGGAGGGAGCGCCCGATGAGCCGCTGGATCTCCACGGCGCGGCCATCGGGCTTGCCCTCCGGGCGCGGCGTCCGCGTGTGGGTGGAGCGCGGGAGCATGGCGTACTCCGCCGTCACCCAGCCGCGCCCGGAGCCCTTGAGGAAGGGCGGCACTTTCTCCTCGATGGAGACGGCGCAGAGGACGCGCGTCAGGCCGGCCTCAATGAGGGTGGAGCCCTCAGCGAAGACCTGGCCGCCGGGGCCGATGCGGACAGGGCGAAGCTGGTCGTTCCTGCGGCCGTCAATGCGCGGCAGAGGCGTCTCCTTGGCGAGGGTTTGAGCGATTATATCAGGAGCAAAGGCCGCAGCGAGCGCCCTTCAACGGCCGATCCAGACTCGCCTGCCATCGCTCGTCACTGCGGCGCGCCGGCCATCTTGCAGGGAGACAAGCCGCTCCTGCGGCACCGCTCGGGCGGCCGCCGCGGCGATGCGCTCTTCGCCAAGCTCCCCTCTTCCAGGCGTCAGCACGATCGCCTGGGGCGCTGCGGCGGCGATGAACCGCTGATGGGCGGCGGTCGCCCTGGCATCGGCCATCACGAGCAGACCTGGGAGGCCGGAGACGGCTTGGGGAGGGACGCGCTCCAGCGTTTCGCTCCGAGCCGTCGTCGCAACAAGCATCGCCGCTCTGCGGTAGCGGACCGCGAGGACGAGCGCATCGTCCTCCATCGCGGAAAGGGCTGTGGGGGCGTGCAGCACCTCTATGGTCACTTCGCCCAGGCGAATGACATCACCCGGGCGCGCCGTCCGCCGCGCCACGCCTCGCGCCGCCAGCGCCCCCTCCAGCGCGGCATAGGCCGCCGACGTGCCTTGGGCCGTTGGGGCAAGAAAGGTCGTCACGCTATAGCGTCGCACCGCCTCCGCCATGCCGCCGATGCTCTGCGCGCGGGGGCTTGTGGCAATGGCAACGTCTACCCGCCGCCTCAGGCCGAGTCGCGCGCCAAGGGCCTGCGTGGCCGCCTGCCCATCGCCGCCGGCGTCTATGAGCGCCACATGTCGCGAGGGGGTTTGCACGATGATCGCCGTGCCGCCGTCGCTCACTGCGATGGTGACGTGCATGTGCCGCGGTGAGGGCCAGAGGGCGGCAGTCCAGATCACCGCACCGAAGGCGAGCAGCACGAGCATCGCCCACCAGAGGCGGGAGAGTCGCGGCCCTTCGATGGCAGGCAGTCTGGGCAGAGGAACGAGGAGCGAACGCCCGGCGACCTTCGCCGTCCTGAACAGCCAGGCGAGCAGAGCAAGGCCTGCGTAATACCCCCCAAGCACAGCCCTGCCGACTTCCCCAACGGTCACCGAGGAGAGCGGGAGGCTTGCGAAGAGGTGCGCCACCGCCGCCGTGTAGCTGAGGCTGAGCCAGGCCAGCCAGCCGAAGAGCCACGCGCCGCCGGAGGAGACGAGGCCGATGAAGGCGGCCAGGGCGGAGGCAACCATCGCCACTGGGAGGGCGGGGCTAGCCAGGACCGTCGCGGGGATGGTCGCCAGGGAGACGCGGTGGAAGTAGAAGGCGATGGCAGGCCAGGTGAAGAGCGCCGCCGCTACGGACATGGCGCTTACGACGGCGGCCCATCGCAGGAATTGGGAGAGCAGGGTGCGCTTGGGCGAATCGAAGGCGGGCGCGAGGGAGTCCTCGGCCCAGGGCATGAGGAGGACGATGCCTGCCATGGCGAGGAAGCTCAGGTGGAAGGAGACCTGCCAGAGGGCAGACGGCGCGAAGAGGGTGATGACGACGGCCGAAAGGAGCAGCGATTCCAGGCCGTGGCGCTGTCGCCCGAGGAGCATAGCTCCGATGTAGAGGCTGCCCATCACCGCCGCGCGGAAGGCCGATGGCGGCAGGCCAGCCAGGAGGGCATAGCCCCAGACGAGGGCGAGGGCCGCCAGGTAGACGCTCCGCCGCGAACGATGGAGAAGCGTCACGCCGAAGAGGAAAACGGCGGCCAGCAAGATGCTGACGTTCTGACCGGAGATCGCTAGGAGATGCGTCGTGCCGCTTCTGTTGAAGTCCTCCTCAAGGCTTTCGGGCATATCGGAGCGGATGCCTAAGAGGATCGCCTTCGCCAGCCCGCTCTGCGGCTCCGGCAGGGCCGCCTCCAGCGACTCCGCCAGGCGGCTCCGCAGGGCGAAGAGCCCCCTATCGAACCGGGGGCCTGCGCCCTCTTCGATGACGGTGAGGCGTGGGAAGCTCAGCACCGAGCGAACGCCCTGCCGGTCAAGATAGGCAGGGAAATCGAAGTCGCCAAGGGGTTTCGGCGCTTCGAGAGCGCCCCGGAGCGCCAGCCGATCGCCGGTGTGGAAGTAGGGCGGGTCGCGACGGTCCACCAAGGCTCGCGTCTGCCGCGCCGTAACCAGCACCCGTCCGCTGACGCTTCGCCAGGCCCCATCGGCAAGGAGGTGCTCAGCCTTCAAGCGGAACTGCGTCACCGACCCTCGTTCCTCGGGATAGGAGTCAATGACGCCTTGCAGCTCTACCTCGCCCCGGCCGTTGAATGCCGCGAGAATCTCTGCCTCGCGCGAGGCTTCATGCGCCTCGTAGCGAAGGAGTCCCGCGAGGAGGCCCAGCGCGGCGAAGCCGAGGAGCAGGAGGCGCCAGCGGCGGCGCAGGAGGAAGAGCGCCGGGAGGAGGAGGACGATGAGCGGAATCGCGGCTGCGATAGGAAGGTCGCTGAGGGAAGCGGCGTAGAGGCCCGCGAGCCAGGCCGCCGCGAAGGAGATGAGGCGCATCGCTACGGCACGTCCACGAAGGGCCGCAGGCGCGCCAGCGTCGTCGGGCCGATGCCGCTGACATCCAGCAGCTGCTCTACGGAGGTGAACCTACCCAGCCTTGCCCGGTGGTCCAGGATCGCCTTCGCCAGCACCGGCCCGATGCCCGGGAGCGCCTCCAGCTCCTGCTGTGTGGCCGTGTTGAGGTTCACCCGGGCGGCAGGTGCTCCGGCAGTCGAAGTCGGCGAAGGCTCGCTCACACGCGAAACGTGGATGTGGTCGCCATCGCGGAGGAGGCGCGCGCCGTCCACTCGCGACCTATCGGCATCCGCCGTAAGCCCGCCTGCGGAGGCGATGGCGTCCGCGACCCGGTCGCCATCGCGCATGGAGAAGAGGCCTTCGCGGCCGACGGCGCCGGTGACGTAGACGACCAGTGGCTTGACGGGGCTCGCCGTGGGCGCGATGAAGGCGACTTCGCCATCCGGCGAAGCGCTGCGCACGGCGAGGAGCACGACGCCGGTTATCACCAGCGCCAGCACCAGGGCAAAGGCGGCGATCCACAGCGCCGCCGGAGTCACCCGAAAGATCCGCACACAGCCTCCCATCTCCCCTAAAGAACGGGCAGATTCTGTTCGATTGCTAGAATGGTGTCAATCGCCTGGGCCGCACCTATGAACCACGACCCGCTTCGCAAGCCGCTTTCCACTAAACTCCTCGCCTTTATAGGCGAAGGCGTCGGCGGGCCGCGCGATAAGTCGCGCTTCAACGCCCTGGCGATGGAGGTCTTCGCCTACCAGTTCGCGCGCAACCCCGTCTACGCGCGCTTCTGCCAGGGGCGCGGCGTGACCCCGGCGACGGCGAAGGGCTGGCAAGAGATCCCCGCCGTCCCCACGACGGCGTTCAAGGAGCTGACCATCGCCTGCTTCCCCGTGGAGAGGGCCGCCGCCGTCTACCAGAGCAGCGGGACGACGGGCGCGAAGCGCAGCAGGCACTACCTGGCGACGCTGGAGCTGTACGAGGCCTCGCTAAAGCCGAACTTCCAGGCGCATCTCCTGCCCGATGGCGCGCGCCTCCCGATGCTCATCCTCGCCCTGCCGCCGCGCCTTGCGCCCCATTCATCGCTGACGCACATGCTGGAGGTGGTCATGCGCACCTGGGGCGCCGAGGGCTCGCGCTACTACCTGGACGAGGACGGCCTCCAGCGCGAAGCCCTCCTCGCAGACCTGCGCCGCTATCAGCGCTTGGGACAGCCTGTCGCGCTTCTCGGCACCGCCTTCGCCTTCGTCCACCTCATTGACCACTGCCTGGAGCAGGGGCTTTCATTCAGTCTTCCGCCAGGCAGCCGCATCATGGATACCGGCGGCTACAAGGGGCGCTCCCGCGAAGTGCCGAAGGAGGAGCTCTACCGCCTCTACGACTCCGCTCTCGGGATCCCCGGCCATGACGTGGTGAACGAGTACGGTATGACGGAGATGTCGTCGCAGTTCTATGACACAGTCCTCTTGGACACATCGCGCGGCCGCTCGCGCCCGCGCTGCAAAGTCGGGCCGCCCTGGGCGCGAACACTCGTCATCAACCCGGAGACGATGGCGCCTGCGAAGCCTGGCGAGATCGGCCTCCTGCGCCACTTCGACCTGGCGAACCTGGATTCGGCGATGGCGATCCAGACGGACGACCTGGGCAGGGAGATCGGCGAGGGCTTTGAAATCATCGGCCGGGCGAAGGGGGCAGAGGCGCGGGGCTGCTCCATCGCCGTGGATGAGCTGCTCTCGAAGGCGCAGGGCTAAGATGACGGTCCAGCAGTGGTGGCTTCCGGGCATCGAACCTGCCGCCTTCGCCGATGTCCCATCCGGCGAGACGGCGCTTCACGTGCCCATTGCCACGCCCGAGCTCGTTCGCGAGACCGCCGCCCGCGCCGTCGCCGCCCGCAGGCGCTCCCTCTCGCGGATGCCCGCGCTCCACATCGCGAACGTCCTCGCCGAGGCCGTCGCCAAGTGGCAGGACCACAGCTACCGCCTGCGCCGCTACGCCGAAGCTTTGCTGCCCGAGATTACCGGCTACTCGCCCGCCATGATCCGTCACGGCCTGCCCTATCTCCTCTCCACCTTCACCAGCGATGGCCTCCTCGACCTTATCCGCACCGAAGTCGGCGATCCCTCAGCCCTCGATGAGCGGGCCATCGCAGGCCCCGAGCTGACGCTGCACATCCTGGCGGGAAACATCCCGGCCGTCCCTGTGGAGACGATGGTCCGCGCTCTCCTGGTCAAATCGGCGTGCCTGGTGAAGCCCTCCTCGCGCGACCCCCTCTTTCCCGCCCTCTTCGCCCGCTCCATCGCCGAGGTTGACCCCCAGCTCGCCGAGGCCGTTGCGGTGCTCTGGTGGAAGGGCGGCAAGCGCGCCATAGAAGCGGCGGCCTTCGCCAGGGCCGATGCCGTCATCGCCTATGGCGGCGCCGAAGCGATCGCCGCCGCGCGGCAGCAGGCCCCGCCGGGGGCAATCTTCATCGAGCACGGGCCGAAGGTGAGCTTCGCCGCCATCGCCCGGGAAGCGCTGACGCATGAGGCGCTTCCGCACATCGCACGGGCCGCCGCGTGGGATGTCTCTCTCTTCGACCAGCAGGGCTGCGTCTCGCCACATGCCGTCTATGTGGAGCGCGGCGGGAGCCTTTCGCCCATCGCCTTCGCCACGCGCCTCGCCGAAGAGCTCGCCGCCATCGACCGCACGCTGCCGCGCGGCAGGCTTTCGATGGACGAAGCGGCGCAGGTGCAATCGGCGCGCGCCGCTGCCGAGATGCAGGAGGCGGCGGGCAGGCGTGTGACGCTCTTCCGAAGTCAGCAGACGACGGCATGGACCGTCATCTTCGACGCGGAGAGCCTGGCGCTATCGCTTTCATGCCTCAATCGCGTCGTCCGCGTCATCCCGGTGGACGACCTTACGGATGTGCCGGGGTTCGTGCGCCCGCTCGGGCCGTACCTGCAGTCGGTCGGCGTCGCCGTCCCGGAGCGGCGACTGCCTGCGTTCGCGAAGGCTCTGGAGGCCGTCGGCGTCACGCGCATCTGCGAGCTCGGCGAGATGCAGCGGCCGGCGCCCTCATGGCGGCATGACGGGAAGGCGAACCTGCTGGGGCTATTGCGGGGCGCGGAGTAACCGGCCATCGCGCCGCGCCCGTCCTCACGCGCCTTTGCTGCGTACCCACTCGGCCCCTTCGGCCCAGACTTCCTTCTTCCAGATGGGCACCAGCTCCTTGATGCGCTCCACGGCGTGCAGGCAGGCGTTGAATCCCTCGCGGCGGTGCTTGGAGGCGACGGCCACGATGAGGCTCGTCTCGCCGACGTGCAGCTTGCCGATGCGATGGACGATGGAGACGTCCTCCACCTGGGGCATCTTCTTCACCTCTTCCGCGATGGCGCGCATCTGCTCCTCCGCCATCTCCGGATAGGCCTCATAGTCCAGGTAGTCCACCGTGCGCCCTTCATTGTGGAGCCGCACCGTGCCCATGAAGGTGGTCACGGCGCCGTGCTCCTTGATGACCAGGCTCTTGATGACCGGCTCGGCGATCAGGGGATCGCGGGTGATCTTGATACGCATCACGCGCCTCCGCTCACAGGGGGGATCAGGGCCGCCTCGTCGCCGTCTTTGAGCGCGTGGGCGTGGTCCACATAGACGCGGTTCACGGCCACCACCACGCGCGAGGGATCGGGGCAGAAGTTGGGATGGCGGCGCATGATGGCCGCCACCAGGTCGCCCACAGCGGCGGCGGCGGGCAGGTCAAAGGACTCGGTGTTGCCGCCGACGCGTTCGCGATAGAGGGCAAAGTATCGGGCGCAGACCTTCACGGAGAGGCATCCTTTTAGAGTCGGGAGTCAAGCGCGGCGTCTGCTTGCGTGCAGGATCGTATAGCCGACGAGCTTCTTCCCTTCGTACCGCATGATAACGTCGTCATCGGTCAGCTTGCTATCGGTCGCTCGGCTCGGCTTCTTGAAATTGATATAGAGCGTATCGGCCTCGACATCGTAGCGCGACCATAGCATACCCGTCGGCGAATGCCTCACCGCGGGAATCACCTTCACGTAATCGCGGACATCTACGACGGCCACACCTGTCTCCTCTTCATCAGCGACCGCACCCTCGTGGTCAGAAAGGCCGTGATGACAAAGCCATCATCCGACATTTCCCTGTAGACCGCAACCTCAAGAAGGACCTTCGAGCGCGGCAAAACGCCGCCTACTTCAGCACGTCCCGCTTCGCCATGTCTTGGACCCGGCTTTCAGGCAGCCCCAGCATCGAAGTGAAGAAGCGCACGTTGTCTATCCCGTAGGGCTGGCCCATGCGCCGGAGGGCGCCCGGCGTCCGGGTGAGCCGCCAGGGGATGCCGTAGGTGATCTGGTCCTTGGTGATGGTGTTGTCCAGCACCGTGATGTTCGTGCGGCGGTAGGCATCATGCGGGTCCAGGAAGGCATCGCCCACCGTCATCACCCGCGCCGCCGCCACGCCGTGCGCCTGGAGCAGTTTCACTGCCTCGTCCGGCGGGCGCTGCCGCGACCATTCCTGGATGAGCGCATGGAGCGCCGCGCGGTTCTTACGCCGCAGGTCGAAGGTGCGGAAGCGCGGGTCGTCGGCAAGCTCGGGTCGCTGGAAGGCCTTGCACAGCCCGCGCCACTCTTGGTCGGTCTTCACCGCGATGGAGATCCACGCATCGTCGCCATCGGCCCGGTAGACGCCGTGGGGCGCCATCACCGGGTGCGCGTTGCCGCGCAGGGCGGGCAGCCTGCCCCACATCTGGTACTCCAGCATCGCCTCGCCGATGAGTCCCGTCAGCACTTCAAAGAAGGAAAGGTCAACCAGCTGGCCCTCACCCGTGGCCTGGCGGTGGTAGATGGCGAGCAGCACGCCGTAAGCCCCCGCCACGCCCATCACCGGGTCCGGGTCCCAATAGCTGGACATCAGATCTCCCGTTTCCGGGTAACCGACCAGGCTATCGCTCCCGGCGACTGCGTTGACGGAGGGCCCAAAGCCCACCAGGTCTTTGCGGGGGCCGGTCAACCCCGCCGCCGAGATCGTGGCCATAACGATGTCCGGGCGCAGGGGGCGGATATGCTCATATGTGAGCTTCAGCTTCTCCATCGCCCGGGGAGCGATATTGCAGATGAAGACGTCCGCCGTCCGCACGATCTCCCGGAAGAGGTCGTGGCCCTCAGCCGTGCCCAGGTTTATCGAGATATAGGAGTCGCGGCTGCGCGGGTGGCGGTGCAGCTCCAAAAAGGCCCGCAGGGGGCTGCGCTCAACCTTGGAGAAGCGCCCGAAGTCCGTCCCCAAGGCCGATTCGACGCGGATGACCTCCGCGCCCATATCGGCAAGGCAGGAGCAGAGCTGGGGCCCGGCCCAGACCTGGCTGATCTCCACAACACGCAGGCCTGCAAGTGGGAAGTCGTTCATAGGACCTTGGCCCGCTTCAGCGCCGCGAGCTTGGCTTTTGAGAGCTTCGCCAAGCCGCCGAAGACTTCATCGGTATGCCGGCCCAGGCGCGGCGCATCGCCGAAGGGCCGGGCCGGCGTGCGGCTCATCTGCGCGACGGGGCCGGGAACGGTCCAGGCCTTCCCCGAGCCATCGCGCACCTGCTGCCAGTAGCCACGCGCTTTCAGGTGGTCCCACCGCAGGGTCTCGTCCACCCGCTGCGCCGGATGCCACGGGATCCCGCGCGATTGGCACATCTCCCATAGCTCCGCCTTGGTGTGCTTGGCGAGCCACGGCTTCACAAAGGCGTCCACCTCATCCGGATACTCGTAGCCCATCTTGTAGCGGTCCTGGTAGCGGGGCTCCTTGCTCCAGGCCGGGCTGCCCATCAGCTCCACGAACCTGTCCCAGTGGTGCTGGTTCGCGATGATGAGGGCGAAGTAGCCGTCCTTGCAGGGCAGGATGGTATAGGGGTAGAGGTTCTGCACCCGGTGACCCCGGCGGCTGGGCACCGCGCCGCTCTCCATATAGAGGATCGTCTCCATGCCGTTGCAGAAGGTGTTCATCGCCTCGACTGCCGAGAGGTCTACGTGCTGTCCCTTGCCGTCCCGCCGCCGCGCGATGAGCGCGAGCATGGTGGCGGGGGCGGCGTTCAAACCACCCCAGTAGTCGCCGCGCTCATAGGGCATCGCCAAAGGGTAGCTCTCCGGCAGGCCGATGCGGTGGGTCGTCGCGCTGGCGGCTGTGGCGTTGATGGCGTAGCCCTTGTAGTCGGCGTAGGGCCCCTCCTGGCCGAAGACGGTGACGGAGGTGAAGACCAGCCCGGGGTTGACCGCTTGGGCATCCTCATAGCGGAGGCGCAGCGCCTCCAGCTCCCTGGGCAGGTAGTTGTGGACCAGCACATCGCACTTGCGGATGAGGGCGTCCAGCAGGTCGCGGCCCCGGGGTTTGGCGATATCCAGCGTGACGCTCTTTTTACCGGCGTTGAGATAGAGGAAGAGGCCGCTGCGCTCCGGGTCGGGCCGCTTGCCGGGGAAGGGGCCGTGCCTGCGCGCCGAATCGCCGGCGAGCGGCTCGATCTTGATGACCTCCGCGCCGTAATCGGCCAGGAGGCGCGCGCAGTAGGCGGCGGAGACATAGTCGCCCAGCTCAAGGACGCGGATGCCATGCAGGATCTGTGGGGGAGGCATAAGGCCCGGCAAGGCTAGCATCCCAGGAGAAGGCGCGTCAAGGGAAGCGGCGGCTCGACAGCGCCGAGCATCGCTTGACGCCGATCCCAGAGCCTGGTACGTTCGCCCCGAGGCTAGTTAGACAAGGAGAGCCCATGCGCATTCCCGCGCGATTCCTGGCTGTTGTTCCTCTTCTCGTTACGGCTCTTCTTATCGCGTGCGATGAGGAAGAGCCTCCCGCGCTCGAAGGGCGGACATGGCTCCTCACCGCCATCGAGACCAGCGGGACTCAGCAGCCTGCCCTCACCGGAACGGAAATCACCGCCACCTTTGACGCGGCCAAGGGCCAGGTCACCGGCTCGGCCGGATGCAACAACTACTTCGGCGGCTACAAGCGGCAGGGGAACGCGCTCTCCTTCCCTCCGGCCATGGGCGCGACGAGGAAGTTCTGCGGCGAACCCGAAGGCATGATGCGCCAAGAGCAGGACTACCTCACTGCCTTGGGCGCGGCCCAGGGCTACACCATCAAGGGCGATAGCCTTCGCATCACCGGCCCCGGCAAGGCGCTGGTCTTCAAGCTCAAGTAGCCGAGGGAGGCCCCTCAGTTCCCGATGAACTGCGTCATCACTTCTTTGCGGAACTTATCGATGAGGCGGCGATCAAAGGGGCGCGGCGTCATGATGATGAAGTGCGTCACCCCGGCGGCCACATAGGCGCGTATCCGCGCGGTGACCTGCTCTGCGTTCCCGATGAGGGCATTGGCCATCGCGCGCTCCTCCACCGGCTCGCCCCCCAGCGCATTGCGCGCCTGCGCCAAGACAGGCCGTTTCTTCGCATCGGTGATCCGCGCGATGCCCGCCTCCAGGGTGCGGCGGACTTCGCGGGCGTCGTCGCTCAGAAAGATGCTGGAATACTGGGCGCATTCGATGGCCGCCGGGTCGCGGCCTATCGCCCGAGCCTTCGCGGAGAGGAGCGCCACGCGGTCCGCCGCAAAGGCCGGTGTGACCACGGCGCACCACATCTGGGCGTGCCGCGCCGCGATCTCGATGCCGGCCTCGCCCACTGCGGCCAGCATGATAGGCGGGCGCGGCTTCTGCACCGGCCCCGGCGAGACGACGGCATCCTGCAAGCGGTAGTGCTTCCCCTGATAGGAAAAGCTCGGCCTGGTCAGCAGGCCGTCCAAGATCTCCACCGCTTCGCGGAGGCGCTCCTGCCGCTCGGCCAGGGGAGGGAAATCGAGGCCGAAGGCGAGATGGTCGTCCTTGGACCATGCGCCGCCGATGCCGATATCCAGGCGGCCGTTGCTCACCACGTCCACCGTGGAGGCGATCTTCGCCAGCATGGAAGGGTGGCGATAGGTGACGCCGGAGACCAGAACGCCGAAGCGCAGTCGCTTCGTCGCCGCCGCCAGGGCCGTGATCAGCGTCCACGGCTCCATGGCGGGGATGTCCACCGCCATGCTGGAGACGCCGAGCATGTGGTCGGAGGCGTAGAGCGTGGTGAAGCCAAGCTCTTCGATGGCGCGGGCGCACTCAAGGGCCTCCGCGAAGGTGCGGAAGCCCATGGTCCCGCCCATGCTGAAACGAACTGCTCTGGACGGCATAGTCGTGGACTTTTCAGCGCCGAGGCTAGTTCTTGGAGGGGCCTTCGTCCGGCTCTTTGCCCTTGAGCAGGCGGTCTATCTCCTCGGCAAAGACGCGCGGCAGCTCGGGGACCGTGGGACCCTGGGCCTGTTGCTCCTGCTGGGCGGCCAGCTCGCCATCGAACTGCTGCTCCAGGCGCTTCACGTAGGTGCTCAGCTCCACGCTGGCCGCCACCATCTTGGTCGCCTCCGTCTCAAAGGCCGAGGCCTGCAGGGCGATGGGTTCCATCGGCAGGTTCAGGCCGAAGGTTGCGTTCACCTGGCGCACCAGCGCGGCCGCGACCTTGTAGTTGGGCAGGCGCTCCACATAGTGCGCGGCGTGGCCCCAGATATTGATGTGCCCCAGCCCGCGCTCCTTGCAGGCCTCCACAAAGATGGTGTTGATGCCCACCGGCCCCTGGTAGGAGCTCTCTGTAAGCTGTATGCCAGGCAGGCGCGCCTTGAGCTCTTCCCGGCTGACGATGCCGGAGATCGGCGCGTCCCGCGTGTGCGGCGCGGCGGCAAGGAGGCTGCCCAGCGTGATAACGGCATCCATCTCATAGGGGGCCATGACGCGCTGCAGCAGGCCGATATAGGTGCGCCAGCGGAGGCTCGGCTCGCTGCCGAGGAAGAGGATCAGGTCGCGGACGCCCGCCGGATCGGACCAGTAGTAGAAGTCGTTGGTGGGCCAGCGGATCACGCGCTGGCCCTGGGCGTTGTTGTAGACGATGGGCCGGACGGAGGTGAAGTCGTAGAACTCCTCCGAATCTATGGAGGCGAACTTGGTGGCGTGCAGGTGGTGGACGAGATAGCGGATGGCGCGGGTGGCGCCCTCCTGGGCATCCGTGAAGCCCGCAAAGGCCCCGATCCATGCGGGGTTCCGCAGGCCAGGCCGCTCCGTGATCTGCAAGTAGTCCACACGCTCCTTCGCCTTCGCGGGAGTCTAGCACCAGCATATCAGGGAGAACAAGAAGGCCCTTCCGCGACGCGGGAGGGCCTTCGATCACACGCGGGGCTGAAGGCGCTAACTTGCCAGCCAGATGACCTCGACGAGGTGGCCGCCCTGGTGGAAGGCCTCGCCGCCGCCGGACTGCTGGTAAGCGTTGCGCAGGCGGCCGCTGTAGACCACGTAGCGCGCCTCCGTCGGCAGGACGAAGCGCTTCGCCTCAGCCTTCTCGATGTTCCAGACCTCGCGGGAGATCTCGGCCAGCTTCTCGCGGGTCACACCGCGCGAAGCCTCGGCGACCAGAGCGTTGATGCGCGGGATGTTGTATTCCATCAAGTTCGCCTGGTTGCCCGGCGTAAGGGTCTGGAGGTCCAGCGCCGGGTTCGGCAGGATCTGGTTGAAGAAGAGCGCCATGCTCTCAAAGGTCTGGTGCTGCTGGCCGGGGTTGTAGCCGATGGCCGCGTAGAAGACGTTGATGTCGGAAACCTTGTTCAGCGTCACTTCGATGCCAAGGTTCTTTTCAAGGTCGCCCTTCACCGCCAGCATCTGGTTCGTGATGGTGGGGCTGTACTCGTTGTAGATGAGCGTGTGCTTCTCGCCGGCCCTATGGCCTGAGGCCGCCCAGAGCTCCTTCGCCTTCGCCGCATCGAAGATCCAGGGGTTATCATCCCGGTTCGCAAAGCCCTCCGCGATCTTGGCGACTCCCGGCGGCTCATCGTAGAGCAAGCCCGTCACCACCGTCGGCGGGGCCAGGGTCGCGGCGCCGCCGTGGATGTTGTTGATCATGGTCTGCCAGTCAATGGCTTTGGCGATGGCGAGGCGGGCGCGCTTATCGGCGAAGGGGGCGTTGGCGCCCTCCGTCCTCAGGCCAAGGGAGAAGATGCCCTTGGCGCTGAAGAGCTCCGTGATCTGGCAGGCGGAGCACTGCCGGCCGAAGTTCACCGCGTCCGCCGGGGTGGAGATGCCCACGGTCTGGGCGCTGTCCAACTGGCCGGTGGTCATGCCGGAGCGAAGGAGGGAGACGGCGGTGATGACGTTGATGACGTGCTTGTCCAGGTATGGCAGGGGTCTGCCGTCGCCGCCGTTCTTCCAGAAGTTGGGGTTGGCGGTCATCTCCACCTTGGTCGTGCGGTCATAGGTGGCAATCATCATGGAGCCGCTGCCCACGATGCGCTTGGTGTAATCGCCGTCCAGCTGGAAGACCTCAGGCGGCAGGATGCGTGATTGGAAGTCGGCCAGAAGGAGCGTCGTGTAGGGATCGGGGCCCTTCAGCTGGATCTCGATCGTCGCGGCGTCAACGGCGCGAACATCGGAGAGGTTGTTCCACTGGGGGCCCTGGGCGATGGTGGGCTGAGGCGAGCCATCGGCCTTCCTGAGCTTGCCGAGCCAGTAGTTCATGCTGTGGACCACATCCGCAGCCACCACCTGGCGTCCGTAAAGGGGGGCAAGGCGCGCATCATACCCATAGGCCGCCTGCGGCAAGTTCTGCCACTTGGCCGCCGGGTTCAGCTTCAGCGTGATGACCTTGGCGTCTTGGGACATCGTCCAGCTGGTAGCCAGGTCCGGCTCCTCCGCGCACAGACCGATGTTGCCGACCTTCTGGTTCGGCGCCGGGGTGCAGCGGATCAACTGGCTATAGATGGGCGTCGCCACCGTCATGGTGGTGAAGGAGCGGCTGATGATGGGATCCGTGGAGGCGGGCGGCGAGTTGAAGCCGTAATTGTGCGTGCCGCCGCGCCGGGGCGGGACGCGCCAGTTGGGCTGGTTCTGGATCCACCGGAAGCCGATGATGTTTTCCGTCTGCGCGCCCAGGCCCGGCTGGGGCGTCGGCGTGGCCGTCTGGACGATAACCAGGGGCGTCGGCGTGGGCCCCGTGGTGGGCGTCGGGCGCGGCGTCGGTGTGACAACGATGACCTGCGGCGTGGCAGTGGGCCCAACCGTCGGCTCATCGTCATCTCCGCCGCCGCAGGCGGTGACCACAAAGACCGCCGCCATGAGCAGCACGCCAAAGAGACCGACTCTACGGCGCTGTCGTACCAGGTGCTTCATTCTGTGCTCCTTCATCTGCTGATGCCTTGAGTACGCCGCGGCCTCACCCGCAGATTCCCGCTTGGCCGCACCAAGTTTCGGCCTGGGCGCGGGACACGACGCCCAAAAGACAGGTTTGCGAAGTGGCGGGAGTATAGTCCCGGCGCGGCAAAGACGCAAAGGCAAGGGGCACGTAAGCGATTACGAAGGGCTGACGAATTTCGTCTAGGCGCCCGTCCACTTGGGAGGCCGCTTCTCGACGAAGGCCTTGGCTCCTTCGATGATGTCATTGGTCTTGGCGGTGACGCCGTTGAGGTAAAGCTCATACTCCACGGCGCGCGTCGCCTCGGCCTCCATGCCCCGGCGCAGGGCGCGCTTGGCCAGCCGCACCGCGATGGGCGATTGCAGGAGCATCTTTTGGGCCGTATCCATGGCCGCCTTCTCCACCGCCAGGTCGCCGATGACTTTGTTCACGATGCCCAGCCGCAGGGCCTCCTGAGCGTCAATCTGCTCGGCGAGGAAGCTCATCTCGCAGGCCTTGGCATAGCCCACACTCTGGATGAGGAAAAAGGTGGCGCCCGAATCGGGGACGAGCCCGCGCTTGGTGAAGGTGGCGGCAAAGCGCGCGTCCGGCGCGGCGATGCGGATATCGCAGGCGAGCGCCAGGCAGAGGCCGCCGCCCACGGCATGGCCCCGGATCGCCGCGATGGTGGGCTTTTCGATCTCCCAGAACCGCAGGGCGCTCCAGCCGATGTGCCCCTGGCGATCCACCGCCGGCGCGGCCCCCTTGGTGATGCGCCCGGAGGTGATGCCCTTCAGGTCGTACCCGGAGCAGAAGGACTTCCCATTGCCCGCCAGGATGACGACCCACACCTCGCCATCGCGCTTCACCTTTTCGATGGCCTCATCCAGCTCCAGCGCCATATCGTTGCTCACGGCGTTCAGCACGTCCGGGCGGTTCAGGGTGATGGTGGCGATATGCCCGTCTTTCGCGTAGAGCACCAGTGGGTCCGGCATAGGGGCCTCCTTGCATCTCCGCCGCACATTGTAGGCGACTCATGACAAGAGAGGAACGTAGGGACGGACGCCTTGCAGGGTTGCCTCAGCAATCGCCCTCTGCAACAATGCCACCACCGTCACCCTGGAGGCACGTTATGCGAGAGTTGGAAGGCAAAGTCGCCATCGTCACCGGCGCGGGACGACTGCGCGGCATCGGGAGGGCCGCCTGCGTGGCCCTGGCCAAGATGGGCTGCGCCGTGGCGCCCACCGGCACCGGGCGCAAGCCGGAGACCTTCCCGCCGGATGAGAAGGCGGCGGGCTGGCGGGACATCGAAAGCACGGCGGAGCAAGTGCGCACCGCCGGGGCGAAGGCCCTGCCCCTGGTGGGCGATGTAACCAGCGCCAAGGATGTGGCGCGTTTCGTCCAGCAGACGCTGGATGCTTTCGGGCGCATAGACATCCTGGTGAACAACGCCGCCTTCGCCCGGGGCGAGGACCGCGTCACCGTGGATAAGCTGGACGAGGCGCTCTGGCGCAAGGTCCTGGACGTGAAGGTCACGGGCTCCTTCCTCATGTCCAAGGCCGTGGCGGACGTCCTCCTGCGGCAGAAGCAGGGCGGGCGCATCGTCAACATCTCCTCCATCGGCGGCAAGCGCGGCAATGCCGTCAGCCCCGCCTATTGCACCGCCAACTTCGCCCTCCAGGGCTTCAACCAGGTGCTGGCCCAATGGCTCGCTCCCTACGGGATCACCAGCAACGCCATCTGCCCCGGCATCACGGATACCTCCCGCATGGACGATGTGGGCTACCCCCGCGGCGCCGCCTGGGACCGCATGGTCCAGCTCATCCCTATGAAGCGTCCCGCCACGGACGATGAGATCGCCGGAGTCATCGCCTTCCTCTGCACCAAGGCGGGCGGCTACATCACCGGCCAGGCAATCAACGTGGATGGCGGCATGGTCATGTGGTGAGGGGGAAACCCTGGGCGACCATATAAGGTCGCCCCTACATGCGGATGTGCGTGTCTGCGGCTTGATTCTCCGCATCAAGATGCCATCGCTCGGGGTTGCGCCGGATGTATTCACGAATCGGTCCCAAGCCGTCAGCGCGGATGATGTGTTCGTAGAAATCCTGCTGCCAAAGCCGTCGAAAGAACGGCGTCCAATTCGATTCACGAACCCCACGGGCATATTCAGCGGTGGTCATTGTCTTGAACCACCCGATGACGCCTCCCAATGTAGGGGCGATCCTATGTGGTCGCCCGGGGTCTATATCAAAGACCCCCTGTGGCCCATTGACGCGGACCCGCGTCCACGCGCCGTGCGTGAGAACAAGGATTGCGTGAATGTGATTTGGCATGACGACGTACTGGTCCAGCAGCACCCCCGGATATTTATGCGGGATCTCCTTCCACCACCGCTCGATCATCCGGCCCGCATCGTTCAGATTCACCGGTCCGTCGCTGACGCTCCCAAGCAATAACTCTCGTTGTTGAATCACAAGCGTGATGAAGTACCCTCCAGGCAGGCTGTACGACCGGCCTTGCAAACGCAGGGAAGGCCGCCCCTGCCATTCGTCACCCGCATCTGTCACTTGCATGCTGCGATGATGCATCAGCAAGACCGTTCGCGATAGGGGCGGTTGTCACTTCCTGCCATCGTCCGGTTATGCTTTGTCGCGCAGACCGCTATACTTGAATCGAATCCCTAGTACGCCCCCTATGCCTGACCAACAGCCTGAAAGTCACGGTCCGCTTCCGCCGCCCCAGGGCACGCCCTCCGGCGGG
>Ga0194132_10001458_pt1 | contig 47758 bp, 33 predicted proteins | sample TA2KigOf80mmetaG_FD_148612 | JGI IMG/M metagenome (GOLD analysis project Ga0194132, IMG submission 148612) | Freshwater microbial communities from Lake Tanganyika, Tanzania - TA2015054 Kigoma Offshore 80m | ecosystem: Environmental > Aquatic > Freshwater > Lake | place: Tanzania: Lake...
CCAGCGCGACCACCACCCGCACACGCCCGAGCAGCCTCAGCTCTTCCTCAAGGTACGGGCGGCAGGTTCGCAACTCGTCAGGCGTTGGCTTGTTGTCCGGCGGGGCACAGTGGGCGGACGCGGTGATGTAGCAGTCCCGCAGGGTGAGACCGTCCGCGGCATGCGCACTCGTGGGCTGCGAGGCGAACCCGGTGTCGAACAGCGCCTGATACAGGAAGTCGCCGGAGCGGTCGCCGGTGAACATGCGCCCCGAGCGATTGGCTCCATGCGCTCCTGGCGCCAGGCCCACGATCAACAGCCGCGCCCACGGATCGCCGAACGACGGAACCGGACGGCCCCAGTAGTTCCAGTCGCGATAAGCACGGCGCTTCACCCGTGCGACGTCCTGGCAGTGCTGGCGCAACCGGGGACACAGCTCGCATTCGGAAATCCGGCGCTGCAATTCGGTGATCGGCTGCATTACCATTGAGTCTATGAAACGGCGCGACTTTGTGGCATCCGCCGCGGCGGCTCCTCTGGCAGCCAGCGCGGCTAACGGAAAACTGGCGGTTATGGGCGGAACTCCGGTCCGGAAGGCGTCGTTCCCGTCCTGGCCGGTGATCGGCGCTGTGGAAGAAGAAAAGCTCCTCGCAGTGCTTCGCGGCAAAAAATGGAACCGTCTCAACGGAAACGCGGTCGCAACGTTCGAGACGGACTACGCGCGGATGATGGGAGCCAGGCACGTGCTTGCTACCGCGAATGGCACGAGCGCGCTGTACACTTCGCTGAACGCGCTGGGGGTGGGCCCGGGCGACGAGGTCCTGGTGCCGCCGTACACGTTTGTCGCGACGGTGAACGTCGTGCTGCTCAATTACGCGCTGCCCGAGTTCGTCGACACCGACATCGAGTCGTTCCAGATGGACGCCAGCAAAGTCGCGGGCCGCATCACCAGCCGGACGGCGGCGATCATGCCGGTCCACATGGCCGGGTGCGCGGCGAACATGGACGTCATCCTGCAAGCCGCCAATGCGCGCAAGATTCCGGTGCTTGAGGACGCCTGCCAGGGCCACCTCGGCGAATGGCGCGGCAAGAAGTTCGGCACGATCGGCGCGGCGGGATGCTATAGCTTCCAGGCGTCCAAGAACCTCAACTCGGGCGAGGGCGGCGCGGTTGTGACCAACGACACCGCGCTTTATGAGCGTGCGCACTCGTTCCACAACAACGGACGCGCGTTCCGGACGCAGGGTGACGGGTTCTCCTATCATTCGGGCGGCGCGAATCTCCGGCTGACCGAGTTCCAGGGCGCCTTGCTGACCGCTCAGATGACGCGTCTGCAAGCGCAGTCCGATCTGCGCGACGCGAACGCCAAGTACTTGACGTCGCTACTTGAGAAGATCCCGGGGATCCATCCGGTGAGGAACTACGAGGGCTGCACGCGCAGCGCCTGGCACCTGTACATGCTACGCTACGACGCGCAAGGATTCGCCGGCGCCTCGCGATCCAAGTTCCTCAAGGCGCTGTCGGCTGAGGGAATCGGCGGATCTTCTGGCTACTCTCCCTTGAACAAGGAGCCGTTCCTCACCAATACGTTCAAATCGAAGGGTTACCGGAAGCTGTACCCGGAAAAAGTGTTGCGCGAGTGGGTGGAACGTAACGCCTGCCCGCAAAACGACAAGCTGTGCGAGCAAGGCGTCTGGTTCTCGCAGAGCACGCTGCTCGGAACGCGGTCCGACATGGAGCAGATCGCCGAAGCGATCGCGAAGGTGCAGCGCCAGGCGGGAGATCTTCACAAGATCTGATGTGACACCCGCGCGTTGGGAGCGAATCAGCGTCATCTTTGAGACGGCGGCCGACCTCACCGCTGGCTCCCGCCGTGCGTATCTCGACGGGGAATGCCGTGACGACCCGGATCTCCGCGCGGAAGTGGAGCGGATGCTCAATCATGCCAGTCCCGACACCGGACTGGCGCGGTCGGTGCGAGCCGCGGTGGAACGGATCGATCCGATGGCCGCGGTCGCGTCCCACGGCACGTTCGGGCCGTGGCGGGTGGTCGAGACCGTGGGTTCGGGTGGCATGGGCACGGTGTACAAAGTCGTGCGGGCCGACGGAACGTTTGACAAGTTGGCGGCCCTCAAACTGTTGCACTTGAATTCGGCTGAGACGCAGCAGCGGTTCCGCATGGAGCGCCAGATTCTGGCGCGGCTGGAGCATCCCAACATCGGGCGTCTGCTCGACGGCGGCGAGACCGAGTCCGGACATCCGTTCTTGGTGATGGAGTTCGTCGAGGGCGTGCCGCTTCCGGACTACGCCGAGTCGAGGAACTTGGGGAAGACGGAGCGCTTGCGTCTGTTCCTACGTATCTGCGACGCGGTACAGTACCTGCACCAAAACCTGGTGATCCACCGGGACCTGAAACCAGGGGACATCCTGGTCACACCGGACGGCACGCCGAAACTGCTGGATTTCGGGATCGCCAAATTGCTCGACGGCGGCGTGATGCGGACCCAGACCGGCGCGTTCGCGCTCACGCCTCAGTACGCGAGTCCGGAACAGGTCCGCGGGCTGCCGGTGACGACAGCCACCGACGTCTATTCGCTCGGGGTGATCCTCTACGAGCTGTTGTCCGGGAAGCGGCCCTACGATGTGGCGTCGCTCGCGCTGGTAGAACTGGACCGGGTCATCTGCGAGTCCGAGCCTGCCAAGCCCAACCTTGGCGGCGACCTCGACAACGTGCTGATGATGGCGCTTCGGAAGGAGGCGGCACGGCGCTACGCTTCGGTGGAGCAGTTCTCCCGCGACATCCGCCACATCCTTGCGGACGAGCCAGTGTCCGCCCGGCCTGACACGGTCCTGTACAGGACCAACAAGTTCGTTTGGCGCAACCGGCTCGCACTGGCGGCAGCGGCAGTGGTTGTTGCCTCGCTCAGCGCCGGAATCGTGGTATCGCGGCGGGAAGCTGCGTTGGCGAAGCGCCGGTTCGAACAGTCGCGCCAGTATGCCAACGCGATTCTGAACGACTTCTATCCGCGGATCCAGTCGCTGGTTGGCGCGACCGCGGCGAGGCAGGCACTGGTCGAGGCCACCAACCGGCACTTGCTGGAGCTGGCGAAGGATTCCGCCGGGGATCCTGAACTCGAGTTTGATCTCGCGAACGGCTTCCGGCTGCTGGGATCGACTTATGCCGGCGGAGACGTGGCGGGCACGGGGGACTTGCAACAAGCGAAACAGAACCTGCATCGCGCGCTCCAACTGGCGGCGTCGGCGGAGAAGGGTGGAGTGCCAAGGCGCAGAGTCCTTGCCGTGACCGGCTTTGCCCACATCGACCTGGGAGACGCATACGCCAAGACCGGAGAAGACGGGCTGGCCCGGAAGCATCTGCGCCAGGCGATCGTTGAAGGGAGTGAGTTGAACGACACCGCCACGGTGACGTCGGCGCGCAACCGGGAAGGCGATCTGCTGTTGAAAGACGGACAGCTCCCGGAGGCGCTCAGCCTGTTCCGCCAGTCCGAGGCAGCCGCGCCGGCCCGAGTGCGAAGTGTAACCACCTGGCACCGGATCGTTCATGTCCTGCGCGACCAGGGCAACCACTCCGGAGCGCTCGATCTGGCGCGCCAGTGTGTCGCCGAGGGCCAGGCTCATCTGGCACGAAGGCCCGACTCCTTCCAGCGTCTGCACGCTCTCGTGGTGAGCCAGGCGCAGTACACCACTCTGCTGGCGGAGACTCCGGCTCCCCGGGCCGCGATCCCGGCGGCGCGGGAGCTGGCGGTGTTGCTCAACCGGCTGGCAGAAGGCGAGCGGCATGGACCGATGTGGCCGGACGTGACGGGCTTTTTCGGGGAGTGGTTCTATCTTCATTTCCAGCGGCTGCCCCGGACCGAGCTGGAGCAGTTTGCGAGCCTGTTCGATCGCGCGTCTCAGTCGTTGGGCGGGCAACACCCAAACGCGTATCAGGCCCTCCACACCCGTCTTGATGGAGGCCATGCGCGAGTCCTGGCGGCGCTCGGCCGTGGCAGCGAGGCGGCTCCCTTACTGCGGCGCGCGGTGGACACAGCCCGGACTCTGGCTCAGGGGCCCGGATCTCACCTGGACGACCGCATCTGGCTGGCGATGCTGCTTTCCAACGGCGAAGGAATCAAGATTCTGGAGACGGAGGCTTCGCGACGGCCCGGATTCGTGCGGCTTCGTTCGCTGGCCGCTGCCCTTACGCCAGTGCCTGGCGGGCCAGTTCCATCGGCGCTGGGACGGGATCCTGCGGTCCCTTCAGGTAGTACACGCACGCCGCGGTGAGATGTGGCTGCCATCGTGGACTCACCAGGCGGATGTCCTCAATGAGCGCGGCCAGGTACTTGTAGTAGTGCACTTCGTCCACCTTGGCGATGGACTGCCGCATGGCCGCGTTCAGGAAGGCAGTGCGGGCGTCGCCGTCCTGCGCCATCCGCATCGCGCAGGATGCTGCCTGGTCGAGATCGCCTGGCACACCGGCTAGCGTTTGCGCGGTGTCCGGCATCTTGCCCTCGATTGGACTCAGAGCGGTGATCGCGCGGTTCCGCAGTCCGTCCTTGCCCGCCGCCATCCACTCCCGGAACTGAGCGATCCAACCCGCTGCCTGGAGGAGCAGCAGATACCGTGTCCGCGCGGACATCGAGGCGAACCAGGCGTGGTGGAGCGCATTGATGGCCGACACTGCGTGAATGCCGCCGATCACGGTGCTCCTCCCGGCACGCATGCGCAGCTCGGCGGCGCTCAGGTGGATCGCATCCCACACCGATCCAGCCGTGGCCTGGCCTTTGACCAGGCGGGTGGCGAGATCCGCGCAGGCATCGGCGTGCGGGGCGTCGCGCAGGACTTCGAGGATCGAACGCGCCGCGGAGTCATCGCCCTCGCGGTCCGCCCAAGTGTCTGGGAGCTTGGCGAACGTTTCCGCGACGCGCCGGCGGTTGGCGAAGTAGCATTGGTCTTCGAGCGCGAACCCGTTCATCGTCGACTTGGTTCCGAAGTCGAGCATCCCCAGTACAAGCGACCGCAGCACCGGTTCGGCGTGCTCCCAGCCGATCGTCTGAAGAGTCCGGTGGGCGTTGGCGGCGAAGATCGCCTTGTGGCCGATGTTGCGGTAGTCGCGCGCTCCGTACTGCCAAAGCAGCTCGAACGCCTCGCCTGGAGAACGGTAACGCGCCACCGCCGCCGCGGCTCGCTCGGCCCGGTCCATGTCCCATGCCTCCATGGCGGCTTCGAGGTCTCCGCTCGATCCGGCCGCGATCCCGCCCATCTGGTAGTCGCCCACGGCCGCCTTGCGGTCTCGCTCCTGGGCCGTCTTGAAACTGTCGAGCGCATAGAAAAGCGGAAGGCGCCGGACATCGGCGGGGGCCTCCAGTGTCAACGTGTGCGCCGCATGGATCACGAACACGCAATGCAACGCGAATCCCGGCGGGCGCGGGTTCACGTTCCGGATTCCGGCGAGGAACAGCGCCGCCATGAACTCGCGGTAGGAGATTCCGCTTCGCAGCGCCTCAGCCGCCATGGAAGCGCATTTCTCGCGCGGGGTGGACTCGATCTTGGCGATCAGCGGCTGCAGTCCCGCGCGGGCGCGCGACACGAGCAGGGGGGTGAGCAGGAGTTCGCGGCGCGTCAGCATGGTCAGAACTGGAAGCGGAGGCCGAACTGCATCTCGCGGCCAAGTCCGGCGCTGGTGACACGCCCGAAGTTGCCTGAGCTGATCTCGAGGTTCGGCGGATTGAACGGCGGCGTGTTGGTGAAGTTGTAGTTTTCCCAGCGGAGCTCGATCGACTTGGTCTCGGTGACCGGGAAGGTCTTAAACACCGAGAAGTCGAGATTGGCGAGTCCTGGCGCCCAGAGAATGTTGCGCCCGCTGGTTCCGTAGTGTCCGCGCGCGACCGCAAACGCGGAGGTGTCGAACCAACGGTCGAGAGTGCGTTGGGAGGAGTTCAACCGGCCGTCCCGCAGCCGGTCCGGACGGTGGTTGCAACGCGGACAGCCATCGTCGATCGGCTTCAGCGCTTGCGCTGGATGCATGGGCATCCCGGTCTCGAGCACCAGCGTCCCGTTCATCTGCCAGCCACCGAAGATCTGCCCGCGCAGGTCGCGCTTGCCGCGGTAGAACGGGAGTTCATAGAGGAACGCGGTAGTGGAGCGGTGCCGCTGGTCAGATTCAGCGAGTCCCTTTTCCAGACGCCACTGATACGGATTGTTGTGCCGTTGGGCTCCGCAGCAGGCAAACGAATCGAACAACGTCTTGGAGAACGTGTAGGTCTGCAGGAACGTCACGCCGCGCGCCATGCGCTTCTCCGCCTTCATCAACAGGCCGTGATAGTTGCCCGCCGCGTCGAGCGAGATGTTCTCGATCGGACCCCAGTCGGGATAAATGCGCCGTGTTGTTCCCGGCACGAACGGATTCACCGTGCGCGGAGAATCAAAGTGCGCCGACTTCGAGCCCACGTAGCCGATCTCAAACAGCACGGACTTGGGCAGCATCCGCTGGATGTTCAGATTCCACTGCTGGACATCGCCCACGCCGCGCGCTGTGTCGGCCGAGTTGATCTCAGCATTGATGGCGAGCGCGCTTGCCTGGTCGGCGTTGCGCATCCGGATTCGGACGTTGCCCGCCGCGTTGAGTTCGTTGATGTTGAGGTTGTTGGGAGGGTTCGCCGCCAGCGCCGGCACGAACATGTTCATCATGTTCACGTTGTAGAAGATCCCGTATCCCGCGCGGACCACGGTGTTGTTGCCGCCAAACGGACGCCACGCGAATCCGATGCGGGGCGCGAACAGTGTCTTGCTCGGGTCATTCAGCGGACCCGCTTTTCCCACCGCCGGATACAGCGCGAGCCGCGTGAAATCGAAGTTGCGCGATTGGCCGCCCTTGTCGGTGATCGCCGAGTTGTACTCATAGCGCACGCCCACGATCATGGTCAGCTTCGAGGTGATCTTGAAGTCGTCAGTGATGAAGTTGTGCCACCGCCAGAATCGAGTCTTCGGATACGTGCCGGGATCGACCCCGGGCGGCAGGTTGTCCGTGAAACCCAGCCGTACTTGTTGCGGGGCGTCGAGCAGGTAGTCTGCCCAGGCCATCCGTCCGCGCTCGGTGGCCGTCACTCCCGGCGCGGCGCCCGCGTGAATGCCGCTGAAGTTGAACGCGCCCCGGACGAAGGAGATCGTGCGGCGGTCGAGGCGAAGCAGCGTGTACTCCGTACCCATCTTGACCGTGTGCTTGCCGCGGGTCCAGGTGATTTGCTCGGTGGCCTGGCGCGACTCGTCCCAGATGGTGTTGATGTCCGTAGTGCCCAATCCTGAAACTCCGGTGATGGCGATGCTGGGCAATCCGGTGTCGCTCGGGTTGTTCGTCTGGCCCGGGATTCCCAGGTCGCGCAGGATGTTGAAGTTCGTGCCGCTCACGTCGTCGACCGTCTTGAAGATGTCGCGGTTGTAGGAGACTTTGAACACGTTGAGCAGGGACGGCGTGAACACGTGGGTGTAGTTCATCGTCACATTCTGTTGCCGCCGCGGACGGCGCTGGACGAAGAATGGATGGGGGTTGATGGGGAAAACCGGCAGGTTGACGGTCTGGATGCCGTAGCGTCCAAACAGCCGGTCGCGATCGCTGAAGTTGTGGTCGATGCGGACGAAGTACTGGTCGTCGTTGTCGGCGTTGCGGCCGGTCCCGGAGAAGTTGTTCAGGCCGGTGAATCCGGTGGCGTTGAAGTTCGGTTCGGGCAAGAAGGCGTTCAGCTTCTGCGCGATCGGCGAGATGCGGCTCGCGGGAATCTGATTGGTGGGGAATGGAGCGCGGGCGTCGAAGTCCCAAATCGGAATCAGCGAGCCGTCGGGGCGGCGGAAGTAGGCCTCGGTCAGATCACCGCGCCGCATCGCCTGCGACGGGTAGACGGCGAATCCTTGAGAACTGCGCCGCTCGCGGAAGAGTTCGCCGTTGGCTGTGAAGAACGTACGGTTGCGCAGAATCGGGCCGCTCAGCACGCCGCCGAACGTGTTGCGCCGCAGGGGAGTCTTCTTGTTGGCCGGATTCTCGAAGAAGTTCCGTGCGTCAAGCTTTTCGTTGCGCAGGAACTCGAATGCCGTGCCGTGGAACTGGTTGGTGCCGGGCCGGATGGTGGCCACGATCTGCGCGCCGGACTGCGTGCCGTACTCCGCCGAGTACCAGCCCGCCTCGACGCGGAACTCCTCAATCGCCTCGACCGAGGGCCGCATCCGGACCGATCCGTGAATGGCGGTCTTCAGCGAGGCGCCGTCGAGCAGGATCTGGTTGTTGTGGACCTTCTGTCCCATCGCCGCGATTCCGAATCCGGGGCCGAATCCGGAAGTGGTGACGCTCGACGCCGGACCACGCGACATGCCGGGAGTCAACAGCGCCAGCCGGAACAGGTTCCGGTTGCCAGGCAGCGGAAGCTCGCGGATCTTGGCGGCGTCGATCACCGTGCTCAATGTCGCGTCGTCGGTCTGGATCGCAACGCCAGAGGCTTCAACGCTGATCTGCTGCGTCACTTCTCCGACTTGCAGCTTCAGGTCGACGCGCGCACGTTGGTCGACTTCAATCGTGATTCCGCGGACCGTCATTTTGCGGAATCCGGCGGCTTCAGCGCTCACCTCGTAACGGCCCACCTCCAGCGCGGGCACCTCGTAGTTGCCGTCCACGGTGGACTGCGTGGTCCATGTCCGCTGAGTACCCGTGTTCAACACGGTCAATTTGGCTGTGGGCACAACGGCGCCCGATTCGTCGGTGACCGTACCGAGAATGCTCGAACGTCCTTGTCCGAACAGCACGCCGCAAGCAGTTAAGGAAAGAAAAATCCTGAAACGCATCCATTCACCTCCCGGTGGTAGAGATGAGCTAGATATATCACTGCCCGGGGCTCAATGCAACGTGCCAGGGAGGATTGCCGATTTGACTCCGGTGCACCGGAGACATAGAATCGTCCCATCATGCCGTGGAAAAGAAGCCTCGCGCACCCGATCGCGCTCTTCATCACATTCGCCTCCCACGCCTTCCCGCAAGGCTCGGCCCTGGGAACCATCAGTGGACGGGTCACCGATCAAACCGAATCGGCGATTCCGGAAGCCACGGTTATCGCCACCAACACCGGCACGCGCTCCCGCTACACCGCGTCGACCACCTCCGACGGATTCTACCGGATCCCGTTTGTTCAGCCCGGAATGTACACGGTCGAAATCTCGCGCACCGGATTCCAAACGTCGGTGCAGCCCAAGGTCCAGGTGACCGCCGCCTCGTCCATCACCGTGAACATGCGTCTCACCGTCGGCACGATCGGCCAGAGCATCTCCGTCACCGAGCGAGTGGGACTGGTGGAAGTCGAGAACGCGGACCGCGGCGGTGAAATTGACCGCATCCGCACCACATACACGCCGACCACCGCGCGGGTTGTGTTGAGCATTGTGCCGTCGATTCCCGGCGTCACCACGTCGACCAATGACCGCGGCATGACGCCGTCCGGCAACTCTGGCGCTTCCGCCTTCATGATCAACGGTGGCGTCGACCGGACCAGCGAAATGCTGCTCGACGGCGTGCCCAACCGCACCAGCGCCGGCGGCTACGCCTACGGGATCATTCCGACGCAGGAATCGGTGTCCGAGGTGAAGGTGATCACCAACGCCTTCAGCGCCGAGTATGGATCCACCACCGGCGGCGTGATCAACATCGTCACCAGGAGCGGCGGCAACGACTACCACGGCGAGGGATTCACCTATATCCGCAACACGGCGCTGAACGCCAACCATTTCGAACGGAATCTCGCGGGACTCGGCCGCACGCGCCTGGTCTACAACACCTTCGGCGGAATCGTCACCGGCAGGATCCGGCGCGACAGGCTGTTCGGAGTGCTCAAGTACCACACGAACCGGACCAACCAGCTCAAGTCCTACACGGGCCGCGTGCCGACGCAGAAGGAGCGCAACGGCGATTTCACCGAAACGTTCTGGCTGAATCGCGGAACGCCGCAGCAGATCGTGATCCATGACCCGTGGACAACGCAGCTTGGCGCCAATGGCCGGTTCACGCGCCAACCGGTGCCGGGGAACGTCATCCCGGCGAGCCGCATCAATCCAGTGGCGCGGAACCTGTGGAAGTACATTCCGCTGCCCAACGTGAACACCAACACCGTAATCAAGGCGGTGAACTATATTCCGTCGAGCCAGGCCTCGGCGCCCCGCAACTACATCGAGTGGATGCCCAAGGTCGATTGGAACGTCAGTGAGAAGACCAAGATCATGGGCCGCTATATCACAACGACGTTCGACCAGACCGACCAGCGGTTCTACGAGTCGCCCGCCGATGTCAATCTGTCGCTGTTCGTGCGGCGGAACTGGAACGCCGCCCTCGACGTCACGCACGCGCTGTCGGCCACCAGCGTCCTGAACCTGCGGGCGGGTCTCGAGCGCTATGTCCAGGGCGGAGTCGAGCCCAACCGCCTCGGCGCGTTCCCCCAGGAGCTGGGCTTCAGCCCCACGTTCGTGGGACAGGCCGAGCCCGCGTTTCCATCGTTCACGTTCGGCGGTTCGAACCTCGGCGGCGACCGCTTCACCGGCGCCGGACAGCCGGCCGCTACCGTGGTTCCCGACCAGGTGAACAACTTCGATGTCAATTGGCTCAAGCATGCGGGCCGCCATACGTTGAAGGTCGGCGGGCAGCATCGCGTTGAGCGGATCTACAGCCCCGCGGGCGGATACGACGCTGGCCTGTTCTCGTTTGGTCCCAGCGACACCAACGGTCCGGATCCGCAGGTGCAAGTGGCGGGCGCGGGTGATGAGGTCGCGTCGTTTCTGTTCGGCGTCGGATCAGGCCGGATCGAGCGTAACAGCGCTCCCGCGCGGCAGATTCCCTACTACTCCACGTTCGTCCAGGACGACATCAAGGTCACCTCGCGGTTGACGGTCAATCTGGGCTTGCGCTGGGATTTTACGGACGGACTCACCGACCGCTTCAACGCGATGACTGGACCGTTCGACCGGAACGCGGCGAGCCCCCTCGCTGCCCGTGTCCGTAGTGCAGCCGGGGTTCAGGCGTGCGCCGCCTGCGCGAACCTGGTGGGCGGGCTCACGTTCCCGGGCGTCGGCGGCGTTTCCCGGAGTGCATACAGCCTGCGGAGGAACGATTTCGGACCGCGTATCGCCGCGGCCTACGCGCTTGGCACAAAGACTGCGATCCGTTCCGGCTACGGTTACTTCTATGGTCCGGTCTACTACGATCCCGGCCAGATCGGGTTCAGCCAGGCGACCCCATGGGTGGCCTACGACGCGAACCAGATCCCGCTCAACACGCTGGCGAATCCGTTTCCGACCGGTGTGATTCCGCCGGTGGGAGCCTCGCTTGGTCTGGCCACCAACATCGGAGCCGCCGTGTCGTTCGCCGAGCCACTTAACGCATCGCCGCGTGCGCGCCAGTTCAGCTTTGAGATCCAGCGCGAAGTTCCGTGGAGCATGCGCGTGAGCGCGGCTTACGTCAACAACATCGTGTCGCGGCTGCCGGTGAGCCGGAATCTGAACTCGCTCACGGCGCAGCAGTACCTGCTGGGTCCGGCGGCGTTGAACGCGCGCGTTCCGAATCCGTTCTCCGGATTGGCGCCGGGATTCGCGCTGAACCAGGCCACAATCGCGGCGTCGAGCCTGATGGTGCCGTATCCGCAGTTCACCAGCGTGGTCCAGCAGAACGCGCCGGCGGGCCGGTCGCGCTACGACGCGCTGCAACTCTACGCGGTGAAGCGGTTCAGCCACGGGATCAGCTTCAGCACGGCGTTCACCTGGTCGAAGAAGTTGGAGGCAACGCGTTACCAGTGGCCCACCGATGCGGCGCTCGAGAAGACCTACAGCACGTTCGACATCCCCTGGGTGTTCTCGCCGAACTTCGTGTTCGAGCTGCCGTTCGGACGGGGACACTGGCTGCTGCCGAATCTATCACGGTGGGCTGACGCCGTGATCGGCGGCTGGCAGGCGAACGCCATCATCCGGATCCAGGGCGGCAAGCCGATCGACTTGACCGAGAACGCGCTGCCCACAGGCGCGGATCCGAAGGGTGTTCCGGGCGGGCAGAGCGTCAACCAGTGGATCAACCCGGCCGCGTTCCGCGTGGTGACGGAGCCATTCTTTATCCGGCGCTGGTCCACACGGTATTCCAACGTCCGCGCGCCGGGAATCCGGCGGTTTGACTTGAGCGCCACCAAGCGGTTCCATGTCAGCGAGCGGATGAAGTTCGAGTTCCAGGCAATCGCGACGAACGCGTTCAACACGCCCGAGTTCTGGGATTCCCCGGCGGGCGGCCAGGTGAATCCGGCGTCGGCGAGCTTCGGCCGGATCTCGGGGTTCCGCGGGATTTCGAACGCGCCGCGCGAGCTGCAGCTCGGCGGACGGTTTGTATTTTGAGAGTGGTTGAACTGCTGACGGTCGTCGACCGGGTCCGGATCCATCTTCAGCAGGGCGAGAGTCCGTACCGGTGGCATCCACGGTCCGAAGTTCGCATCCTGACGGTGAGGGGCACCGAGCTCAAACACGGATTCCACTACAACATCACCACGATCCTTCGTCTCCGGCAGTTCCTGGAGTCTGAGGCAGCAGCACGCGAGGCAATCGACCAGTTGTTCGGGACCCGGATGGGCGGACGCGAATTGACGATTCGTCCGTTCCGTTCGAAATCCTTCACACTGAAGTGATGCCCAACCGACTCCGTCCTCGTCCGCTCGGTGAGGCCCGTGCTGGTGATGCCGGTGACGCTTGGCGGTGTCGACGTGGGAGTCGGGATTTGGGGACTGCACCGGCCCTATTCCTGAACGTACTTGCTCAACCGCTTCAACCGGCCCTTCAACTCGTCGCTTGCCTCAGTGAGCTGATTGGTGTCGTAAATGACCCGGGGCGTCATGAAGATGATCATCTCGGTCCGCTCTTTCGAGTACGACCGTGACCCGAACGCCGACCCGATCACCGGCAGCTTGTGCAGCACCGGGATGCCCGCCGAAGACGACGCGTTCGTCTCGTTGATGATGCCGCCGATGGCCACGGTATCGCCGTCCTGCATCGTCACCTGAGTGTTGACCGACCGCCGGGAAAACGACGGCGACTGGATCTGTCCGGCCTGAGGCGCCTGTGGTGCGCTGACCTCCTGGTTGATGATCAGCGTGACCACTCCGCTCGGATTCACGCGCGCCGTGATGGACATCGACACTCCCGTCTGGCGGCTCTGCACCGAGTTCGCGAACAGCGAATTTCCGCCGCTCTGAACCGGCGACACCGCCTGCGCGGTCAGCGTCGGCACCTCGACACCGACGTTGATGCTGGCGGCGATCGAATCAGTGGCGATGACGCTGGGCGCGGAAATCACCCGCGCGCGGGTGGCATTTTCGGCGAGCGAGAGGAAGCCCAGCAACTCACGGCTGGCGCCCACGAGCCATCCCACCGACATCTGGGTTGCCCCGCCCGCGGTCGAGGCCAGGAACTGGCGGTCGCCCCTCGGTGTCTTCTGCTGTTGAAGGAACGCTGAGACGCCGCTCGCGAACGCGCCCGTCAGTGACACTTCGTAGATCTTGGCTTCGATGAGCACTTGCCGCGGCGGGATGTCCACCTCGCGCAGCAGCTTAAGAATCTGCTGGTACTCCTGCGGCGTCCCCTGAATGAACAACGTGTTGTCGATCGGGTTGGGAATGATGTGCGGGATCCGCGGGAATCCGCCCGGACCCAGGCCCTGGTTCCCCAGGTAGGATCCCGTCTGATCCGTTCCGGTTCCACCCGCGGCACCGCCAGTAGCGGAGCCTGGCCGGCGCTGCCCTGTGGTGGGCACGCCTGTTCCCATTCCAGCGCCGAACCCGATCGCCCCGGGGAAGTATCCCGCCTGCCCGGCGCCCGGGAATCCGTAGCCGTACTGAGGCATGTAGTTCTGCAGCGCACCAGGGCCTCCCATCGGATAGCCGAAGCCACCACCCCCTCCTCCGCCGCCCATACCGGGAAATCCGAACCCGCCGCCCATGCCACCCATTCCAAAGCCGCCCATGCCGAACCCGCCCATGCCCATCATCCCCATCATGCCCATCCCGCCGAATCCGGGAAACATCATGCCAGCGTACAGACTCATGATGACGCCTGCGAGAATATCCGCCCGGCTGTACTTGACGCGGTAGACGAAATTGTCAATCGCGCCCGCGGTAGCCTTCACCTCGGTATCCAGCTTCTTCAGCCACTTTTCGACTTCCTCGAACGCCCCGGGATTCGGCGCGATCGCGACGATCGTGTTGATCCGGTCGATCGGCAGGAAACGCACCAGCGTCTTGTCGGTGAGCGACACGGATTTGAGCACTTCTTCGAGCTCGGCCGCGATGTCGGTGGGACTCCCGTTCTTCACCTCGAACAGCCGCACCCGCTGGCGCGCCAGGTTGTCGTTGTCGAACAGGTTGATGATCTCCATCGTGCGCCGGATGTTGCGGCGGCTGTCGAGCAGGAACAGCAGGTTCGCGGGCGGATAGGCGATGGTCTTGGCGCCCTCACCGATGAACGGCTCGATCAGCTTGCTGACCTCGGCGACGCTCGCGTACTTGAGAAACAGCATGTACAGAACCGCCTGGTCATCCTCGGCGATCCTGTCGCCGGACTGAAGCGGCATCGGGAGCCGCGACGCACTGCCGATCGGCACGATCCGGTAGATGTCGCCGGTTTCCACCATCACCGCGCCGTTGATGCGAAGCACGGTGTCGAGCAGCGACCGCGCGTCAATCTGGCGCGTCTCGCCATACGTGTTCACCGTGACGCTGCCCTTCACCGCGGGATCCAGGATGTAGTTGATCTTGAGGACCCGGCACAACTGGTCGATCACGTCGGTGAGCGAGGCGTTGTTGAGCGCCAGCGAACCTGTGGAGATCGTTGGCGCCGGGGAGGCGGTCTCCTTGGGAGGCTGAGCCTGCTGCTGCGCCCGCAGAGGCGCCCACAGCATCACGAAGGCCAGGAATCCGGCAATGGGTGTACGCATTCTATTTCCCTGCTGACGCGCGCTTCCAGGCTTCAAGCTCGGCGCCTTTCAATTCGGTCTTCTTGCGGGTCCAGCGGCTGACGCCGAACGGAGTCTTCCGCTCGAACTTCACCATTTCGCCGCCATCGGTGGCCTTCAGGTACGCCGCTGCCTGCTGATCGGACTTCGCCGTTTCGCTTTCTTCGGGCTGGAACTTGGCGAGTCCGAACGGAGTCCGGCGGTAGTGCCACACCTTGCCGGAGGCGTCCTTGTGGCGCCAGAGTCCGGGCTGGACTTCCACAGCGTCCTTGGGTACGTGCAGACCCTTGCTCCCGGTAGCGTTGGCTTTGGTTTGGCCGGCCGCCAGCACAAGCGAGGCGGCGAGAATGATGACGAGACGTGCAAACATGAAAACTCCTAGCGAACGGGCTCCCAGAAACAGGAGGCTCCGAACATCGACTGCTTCACCACCTTGCGGAATCCGTTGATCACCGCTCCTGCGGGGGTCCCGTCATTCGGCGTGCAGGCGTGATTGACGCCGCCGGTGTTCACCCACGGGTTCCCCTCGCTCTTCGCCTTCTGGGCCTCGGCCACTTTTGCCTCATCGGTCACCTCATTCGTGCCCACTGGCGGAGCTTGATCTGGCCGGAGCGGCGGTTGGCCTGGATTCCCGGCGGATGCGGGCGCCTGCGGGGGCGGAGCCTTAACCTTCAGTTCAGCAACCGTCTTGGGGATGAGCTTGCCGTTCCACTCAAGCTCGAGGTCGGTGCGCGTGGCCTTCACCAGCTTGTACTCGCCGATCTTGTCGCCCTGCTTATAGCCCTTTTGCGGCTGGCCCGGCTGCTCCGACATGAAGATGGTGGCGCCGAATCCGAGGTCCATCACGCCGTAGACCACCGGTAGCGGGGGCTCGGGGACGGGCTTGGGCACCTCGATCACCACGGTCGGATTGCGGTCCTGCGAGAACACCATCCTTGTGGCAACGTCGAGGTACTGCGCGGCCTGGACGGGCTCGGCAGGCGTGTCCGCGGGAACCACCGGGGCGGGGGCCTGCGGGACGGCGCGCGCCAGGACCTCGGCTTCGTACCTCTTCCCCGCGATCCATTTTTCGCGGATTTGGTATCCGGCCGCGGCCAGCAGCGCGGTCAATACGAGATTCAACAAGACCAGTTTCCGTTTCAAAACGCCATCGGTCCTTTCCGCTCGGGCACGAGCTTCTTCGGCATGATGCCGGTTACGGTTAAGCGCACGGCGACGATCTTTTTCTTGGCGTCGCCAGCGCGGGCTTGCAATTCGTGCGTCGCGATCAGGTCTGGCTGCGCCGCCAGATCCGCCAACAGGTTCACCAACTGCTCGATCTGGCAGGCGAACGACACCGCGACCGCGGCCGATCCGTAGTCCTTGCCAAGAGGCTGGATCACGCCGAGATCCCGTTGCGCAACGTCGATCTGCTGGTTGCGCGCCAGCCGCGTGACCGTCTGCATGAGCTGGGCCTGCGCCTGCGCGGCGGTGTCGGCGAGGATCATCCCCTTCTCGCGCGCCGCCAGTTGCGCCTGAACCTGCTCAGCCAGCTTCCGCTTGGCGGGGATGGTGGCGATCACCTGGCGCAGCTTCTGCAGCCGCAACTCGGCGGCTTCCGGTGAATCGATCTCCGCTGAGACCACTTCGGTGGCCGTGCCAACCGGCCAGAAATAGATTGCAGCGGCCAGGGTCAGCGCGACACCGAGAATCGCCAGCGCGCGGCGGTCACGGTCACTCATCGCTGTTCTCCTGCTTCGACGCCCACGCCTTGACCCTCACGCGAGGTCCGGATGGTGAAGACTTCGATGTTGCCCTGCCCGATACGGGACAGCGCCTGGGCAAAAGCCGAATTCGAAAACCGTGCCGACTCGTCAAACACCTTGAGGAACGGCGTCACGTTCTCGCCCTCGCCGTGCAGGACGGCCTCGGTCCTCGACAACGTCAGCGCCCGCAGCCAGGCAGGCGGCGCGATGATCGTGGTGATGTCCTTCAGCGCGTCCATGTCGGACTGGCTCCGCTGGCGGTACCGGTCCAGCAGCGCCATCTTCTCGCGCGCCGACTGTACCGCCTGGTCGAGCGTTCCCGTCTCGGCGGCCTGCTTTTCAAGCAACCGGATCTCCTGTTGCAGACGCCGGGTGAGCTGGCGCTTCTGATACCCATCCAGATTCACCAGGACGAAACCGGCCAGGGCGAGCAATGCCGTGAGGATCAAAGTGGGGACATAGACGGCGCGCGACGTCTGGGTCCTGCGCTCGACCGGCAGCAGATTCGCTGCCAGTGCCAGCCGCGGAACCGCACCCGATATGGCGGCGGCCAGCGGCAGCGCGCCTTCGCGGCGTGGATAGCTCTCCGGTGCGCGGAAGGGCGGCAGCAATTCGTCGAAGGCTGCGACCGGCGGCTCGGATTCAGCGCGAAGCTCGGCCGTGGCAACGCGGATCACGCGGTCCGCCGGAAGTTCGAACAGGCCGGAAAACACCGGCCGGGCTGGGCTGTGACCGTATGCCTCCACCGCACCCTCGCCGTGGTTCAGCGCGAGCACGGTGTCTGGCGGCGAAACCAGGATCCTGGAGGCGGAATACAGCACGGCCGCGGAGAAGGAAAATCCGGCCATGGTGATGCCCGCTTCGGAAAACAGGTTCGCGTATTGGTCCACTACCTCACGGCGCGCGATGCCAACCATCACGGCGTGAGAATCGCCCAGCCTTGCGTAAGAGAAAACCGCCGCGTCCTCTTCGTGCGGATGGAGCGCGTCTACCTGGTATCCCACGGCGGATTCCAAATCCTTGTCGGCCACGCCCGGCAGCATCAGGTGGCGCACGATCACTTCCTGCCGCGGCAGCAGCACCCACACCGGAACGTTGCGCGCGCCCGACCGCGCCGTAAACGCGGCGAATTCGTTGCCCCACTCGGTGGCCGCGCGCTGGGCGAATCCGGTGATCCGGTGGAAGCCCGTTGCGGTAACACCACCGGGCCGGACCCGCGCCACCGCCACCAGCAGATCCGCACCCGACACCTCGATACCGACCCCGGTTCCGAACGCGAGCCACTTGCGGGATCCTGACGCCGGCCGCGCCTGGTAGGCCTGCTGCTCAGGCGCCGCCGTCTCTACCGCCACTGGCTCACCTCGGAGGTGGCCGTCTCGTCCCAGCGGAGGATGTAGTAGGGCCGCGGACTTCCTTGGGGCGCGAACTTCACCGTCGCCGCGATGGTCTTGCTCAAGTCGCTGAACCGGCCATCCGGCAGGCGAAGCCGGGCGGTGGCGCGTAGCGTGTAGATGCTGTTGCCGCCGCCGCGCCGGAGCTTGGACGCTCCGATTCCCGCGATGGCGCGCACCTGGTTGAGCTGTGCCTCATTAACGACCGGTTGGATCCGGCGCATCCCGGCGATCTGGCGGGCCGCCTCGGGCGCGACTCCGGCGGCCACCATCAGCGCGGGCTCCACCGTGTTGACATCGAATTGGTCGACCGATCCCCACGGCGACACGCAGTCCTTGAACGCGCCCAGCCGGACCAGGCGGCCTGCCGCGTCGCGTACGTAGTTTCCGTGGAAAAGGTCCGGCGTCATTCCCTTGACGTAGAGAAGCTCCTCTACATCCTGTACAGACGCGTGCCGGGGCCGGAAAGTCGGACCCAGGCCGAGATAATACGCGTCCAGGGGACCGGCTCCGGGGCTCCTCCAATGCACAATTGCGACGGCGATCTCTTCGGCCCGCAGCGGGTCCGCGCCGAGCGCCAAGGCGAGCGCCATCAGAGCCTGAGGCTGCGCGCGGTTGATGTCGAGCCTTGCGGTTTCCGGGATCACTTCGACAATGGCGCGCCCGGCGGGAAAATCGAAGTCCATGCGCGGGACATCGAGCGACAGTTGCGGCCCCCCGCGGCTGCCGAAGCGGCACCAGAGAAGGGCGCGCTCGATCCCGCCGGCGGCCAGGTAGTGGGTCCGCATGGACTCGGAAAGCGTCGAGGCCCGCTCGATTTCGCCGCGGACGGTGGTCGCGACGGAGAAAGCGATGGCAGCCAGCGCGGCGGATAGCCACAGGACGGCGAGCAGCGCTCCCCCGCGGCTATTCGTAGACCGTTTCCTGCTCATCGATATCCTTGTAGACGACGCGGGTGCTCCGAAAGACGTGAACCGGAATCACGTGGGTCGCCATCTGGAGGCGCGAGGAATCCGGTTCCAGAGGCGTCATTTCGACGCGTATTGCCGCGGGAGGCAACAGTCCCTGAAACTGGCGCGCCCAAAACCGCGTGCCCTTGCCGGGATCGACGATCTGATACTGAAACTCGCATCGTGCCAGCTTGTCGGCCAGCACAAAGGATCGTGGCGAGGGCTGCACCGGCGGATACCGCCCCACCGGGAAACCCGTCGCCGGGTCGGTTCCCGTACCCACGCAGAGCGGATCCACTGATGGCGGACCCGTGTAAGGCAGTTCGTTCACCACCAGCCGCACGCCGATCCCCCGTTCGCCGGGAATCACCAGGTACTCGAGCACCTGTGGATACCCACGCGCCGCCTCCTGAATCGAGTAGCGCGACACGAACCGCATCTGTCCGGGCTCTCCGTGGAAGAACTGCATCGTTCCGTTTCCCGCGTCGTCCCTTGGACCGTTGCACAGCGTCTTGACCACCATCAAGTTGGACGCCTGCTGCTCCAGGATACGCTGCGCGCCCAGTACGCGCCGGTTGGCCATCAGGCGGATGTTGGTCTTTTCGAGCGTCAATAGCCCGACACGCATCGCAAACAGGATCCCGACCGAGAGCAGGCTCACCAGCGTCACCGCGATCAGCAGCTCGATCAGCGTGACGCCCCTGCGGCGGCGCTTCATGGCAGCGCTCCCAGCACCTGTCGGTAGCCTTCGACGGTCATTGTCCGGCGGCCGGATCCGCGCGTCCACCAGATCTCAACGAGCAGCCGCTCGATGCCCACCTTGGCGGGCGGTTGTCCCGGAACCGTCTCGAACAGCTCGACGCGGGCGCGCCAGCCAGAGGGCATGCCAGCTTCGGATAGTTCGAAGCGGCCTTCGATCACCTGGCCGTGGGGGATGGGAGTTGTCAGCAGCGCGTCCATGGTCCGGCGCGCGAGAACGGCGGCGCGGTCGGAGTCCACCAGGCGCCCGGCATTGCGCACCGACGCCGACAGCGCGGCAAGGATCGTCCCCACGGCGATCGCCATGATCGTGGTGGCGACGAGCACCTCAAGCAGCGTGAATCCGCCGCGGGCGCGTTTCATTGGGGCTTCTCGATCAGCGGCGCGCCGGACACCGGATCCACACGGACGAGCCTGCGGTCGCCACGCGCGTTGCCCAGCAGGATTGCGATTCGTGGGGGAGATCCGCCTGGAAACACCAGGAAGCGCCGTCCGCCGCCGGCCTCCGGGCCCGGAGGCTGCACGTCCAGGATCCGCACGTTTTGGGGAATCTCCACGGTCCTCTGGAATCCCGGCTCGAACGAATCGGCCACCACCCGCTGCGGCTGGCCCGTTACGACGATCACTTCAACGCCGTGCTGACGCCGCTCGGCCCGGTTGAGCGCGCCGTTGAGCAGCACCGCGATCTCGTCCGCGGTTCCACCGATGCGCAGCGACTCGATCCCCGAGGCGATCGCGGGATAGCTGATGCCTACCAGCAGCGACAGGATCGTCACCACCAGCAGCATTTCAATCAGCGTGACGCCGCGGCGCGGTTTAATTCCTCCACGACACGATGTCGGCATTGATTCCTTCGCCGCCCGGCTGTCCGTCAGCGCCCAGGCTCACGATGTCGGGTTCATCGCCGTGTTCGCCGGGGAACTTATACAAGTAGGGGCGTCCCCAGGGATCCATCGGGATCTCCTTCGGAAGGTACGGGCCTTGCCACTGGTTGAGACCTTGGGGCCGCTGGCGGAGCGCCTGGAGTCCCTGCTCGGAGGAGGGGAACAATCCGGTGTCGAGCTTGTAGGCTCCGAGCGCGGTCGCAAAGGCGTCCAACTGCGTCCTGCAGGCCACCATGCGGGCCTGGTCGCCCCGGTTCAACAGGCGCGGTCCCACCACCGCCGCGAACAGCGCGATGATGGTCACCACCACCAGCATTTCGATCAATGTCACGCCGGCCTGATTCCGGCGCCGTCTGCGTAGGTTCTTCATCCTGCCACCTCATTGATGCTGGTGATCGCCACCAGCATGCTCAAGATCAACGCGCCGACGATCACGCCCATCACGAGAATGATGATCGGTTCAAACAGCGACGTGAAGCGCTTGATTGCATCACGCGTCTCCGTCTCATAGATGTCCGCCATGCGCGAGAACATCGCGTCCAGCTTTCCAGTCTCTTCGCCCACGCTGAGCAGGTGCGCCGCCAGCGGAGGGAACTCGCCCGCGCGCCGCAACGGCTCCGCGATCCCCTCGCCGCGCTTGACGCCCTGCGCCACGATGTCGAGCGAGTTGGCGATCCGGCGGTTGTTGAGGATCGCGCGCGTGATTCCGATCGATTGCACCAGCGGCACAGAGTTCGCCACCAGGGTCGCCATCGCCCGCGCGAACCGCGCCGTTTCGGCTTTCCGCAACGCCAGCCCGAGCACCGGAATCCTGAGCCGGAACGCGTCCCACCACATCCGTCCGGAGGGCGTTCCAATGTAGGCGTTCAGCCCGCCCACGCCGGCGACGGCTCCCGCAAGTCCCACCCATCCCCAGGTCCGGAGGAACGCGCTCACTTCCAGCATGATCTTGGTGGGCAGCGGCATCTTGAGCTGTCCGCTCTCGAAGACGCTCGCAAACCGCGGCACGACGAAATACATGAGCACCAGGATCGATCCCAGGCCGACGATCGACAAGAGGGCAGGGTACACCATCGATCCGATGATGTAGTTCCGCAGGTCGTCGCGCGTCCGTTCGAATTCGGCCAGCCGCTCGAACACCTGCGCTAGCGAGCCCGACGCTTCACCCGCGCGGACCATGTTCACGTACAACTCGGAGAAGTAGGCCGGATGCGCCGCCAGCGAGTCTCCCAGCGAGCGCCCGCCTTTGAGCACGCGCAGCATATCCTGGATGACGAGCTTGAATTCGGACCGTTCGGTGAGTTCAGTGGCGATCTGCAACGCACGGTCCAACGGGATTCCGCTGTTGAGCAGCGTCGAGATCTCCTGGGTGAAGAACAGCACGCTTTTGCGCTTGTGTCCGCCGCCGAACTGGGGCATCTTCCACTGGAACGACTTCTGCTGCTCCAGTCCGACGTAGACCGGATTCAGCCCCTGCCGCCGCAACTCCGCCGCCGCACCGCGTTGACTCTCCGCCGACAAGGTCCCGGTGCGGAGCTTGCCATCGGAGGCTACGGCGCGGAAGTGGAACGGGACCGGCATCAGAACTCCTGCGTTACCCGCATGACTTCGCTCGCGGTGGTCACTCCGCTGGCCACCTTCTTCCAGCCGTCCTCGCGCAGCGTCGTCATGCCATTGCGTTTGGCGGCACCGGTGAGCAGGCTTGCGTCCTCGTTGCGCATGATCCGCTGACGAATGTCGTCGTTCAACTGCATCATCTCAAAGATGCCCACCCGGCCGAAGTATCCGGTGCCGAAGCAGTGGTCGCAGCCCGCGCCCCGCCAGGCCGGAACCTGCTCGCCCGCGGGATTCAGCTTGACGCCGTCCGCGATCCGGCAGTGGCCGCAGATCACGCGTACCAGCCGTTGCGCGAGCACGGCGACCAGCGATGATGTGAGCAGGTAGTTCTCAACGCCCATGTCGGTGAGGCGCGTTATCGCCGACGGCGCGTCGTTGGTATGCAGGGTGGAAAACACCAGGTGGCCGGTGAGCGCCGCGCGGATTGCAATGTCGGCGGTCTCACGGTCGCGGATTTCGCCGACCATGATGACATCCGGGTCCTGGCGCACGATATGGCGGAGCCCGGCGGCGAACGTGAGTCCGATCTGGGGATTGACGTGGATCTGGTTGATCCCGTCCATCTGGTACTCCACCGGATCCTCGATCGTGATGATCTTTCTGTCGGTCAGGTTGATCCGCTTGAGCGCCGAGTACAGCGTGGTCGATTTGCCGGATCCGGTGGGTCCCGTGACCAGGAAGATACCGTGGGGGAGCTGGGCGAAATGTTCCATCAGGTCCAGCATCTCGCCGGTGAAGCCGAGCTTGCGGAGGTCGTAGAACTGCTCCCCGGCGGACCGGTCGAGGATGCGCATCACGACGCTCTCGCCGTACAGCGTGGGCAAGGTCGAAACGCGGAGGTCCACCTCGCGGCCGAGAGTGCGGATCTTGATGCGTCCGTCCTGGGGAAGCCTCCGTTCGGCGATGTTCAGCTTCGCCATCAACTTGAGGCGTGAGATTACCGCCGCCTTCAGCTCGCGGGGCGGGGCGTCTTGCAACTGGAGCACGCCGTCGATCCGGAACCGGATGCGGAACTCGCGCTCGAACGGCTCGATGTGGATGTCGCTCGCGCGCTTCTCAACCGCCGTGGCGATCATCGCGTTCACGAGGCGGATGACCGGCGCCTCGGACGCCATGTCGCGCAGGTGTTCGAGATCCTCATTGGACTCGGTGCCGTCGTCGAACGTGGCCGCCGACTTGTCCGCTTCGCCGAAATAGCGGTTGATCTGCTCGAGGATCTCGGACTCGGGCGCAAGCACCGGCAGCACCCTCAGTCCAGTGACCGAGCGGACCGCGCCGGTTGTCTCGTAGTCGAGCGGATCGGCCATCGCCAGGATCAGCGAGGAGTCGTCGAATCCTGCGGGAACACACCGGGACTGGCGCAAGAACCGGGCCGACAACTTCCCGGTCTCAGGCGACGACGGCGGCGGACCTTCGAGGGCAACCAGCCGCACGCCGAGCTGTTCCGACAACGTGACCAGCACATCGCGTTGGGAGACGAAGCCCAGGTCGACGAGGATTTTGCCGATCTTGTCGCCGCGCTCCTTCTGGATCTGCAGCGCCTGGTCCACCTCTTCGGCGGTCACCAGCCCACGGCTGGCGAGCATCTCTCCCAGGCGCATGCGCTAGAACACCTGCTCGCGGATGGCCGCCTGGAGCGCCTCGGCCTTGATGCGGCCCGCTTCGAAATCCGTGAGAGTCTTGCGCTGCGTCTGCATCACGATCTGGGACGGCAGGCCGGTGGTGTCCTCCCACGACTGGTAGAACAGGTTGACGCCCACCACCACCTGCTCTTCCAGGGGCATCGACTTGAGATTGGTCGCCGAGCTTACCATCATGTCGCGCATCAGGCGGCGCAACAGGGGCAGGTGCGCCAGTTTCCTCTGCCGCAGGCGCTCTTTGGCCTCCTTGGTGTGGGTGGGCGCGAACGGAGTCGGCGCGGGAGAAACCACCAGACCCACTTCGGAGGACAGCACGACGCCGAATTTTTCGAGGTAAATAGCGCGGGTGTTCCCCAGCAGATCGAAGGGATCCTCGACCGCGGCCTGATTGATCCGGCGGTCAAAACTTTGCTCGAGAATCCGCAGGTCGGCCCGCTGGATCCGGGCGGGAGCGGCAAATAGGACCGCCGTGGTGAGGACAGTGGCCGCGAGCCTCATTGCCGCACCTCGTAGTTGGCGGCGGTGACGCGATAGACGTTGATCCGCTTGGTGAGCCACTCGATGTTCGAGTGGAGTGCCTCAACCTCTTCGCGGTGTTCCGCGCGGATCTCAACCACGGCCTTGGCCACCGCGGCGTTCACCTTTTCGTCGATGGCGCCCGAACCAGCCGGAGTCCGCGCGAGCAGCCCGTGTCCCAAAATGGCGACGGACAGCATCGCCGCCGAGGCGAATCCCAGCCGCGGTCCGTTGTTCCACAGACCCGCCCACCAGCTTGTGCCTCGGGGCTGTTCCGTGGCGAACACGATCCGCCTTGGCATCTCCTCATCCCGCGCGCCGAACAGGGCAGCCTGTGTGATCCGCAACCGGTCGAGTTCTTCGCCGCAAACGGCGCACTCACGGATGTGGTGTTCGGCCAACACCTTGTCGGCCGGTGCGATTTCGTTGAGGAAATATCCTTTGACGTCAATTTCAGAGCAGTTCATCTATACACCCCGCAATCGAACCGGAGCCAGAGCATCCTTCAAGGCGTCGAGCGCGGTATAAACCCGAGACTTGACTGTGGACGCCGGGCAGTTGAGGATCTCAGCGATCTCCTCAAACTTGAAGCCCTCGTACACCTTGAGAACGACTGCTTCCCGCTGGTCCGGAGTCAACCGGTTGAGGGCCGACTGGACGGCCAGCGAGGTCTCCATGGGGAGCAGGCGGCGGCCTTGCGCATCGGGCGCCCGGTCCTGAAGCTCCTCGGTGTCCGGCCGGTTGCGGCGGAGCTGCGAGTAGGCCTCATTGTGGGCGATCCGGTAGAGCCAGGGCGCGAACCGGGACGGGTCGTCCAGCTTCTCCAGGTTCTGGTAGGCCTTGAAGAAGGTGTCCTGGGTGAGATCGAGCGCGTCTTCGCGATCGCCCATCAGCCGCAGGATGTAGTTGAAGACCCGCTTCTCCCAGCGCGACACGAGCAGGTTGTAGGCTTCCACGTTGCCGCGGCGGGCCTTCAGGACCAGTTCCCGGTCGTCTGCTTCACGGAAGAGCAAGTGTCTGTGTCCGTTTCAATCGTTAAGACGCGGGGGATCGGGAAAAAGACGGACGCGCCTTGATTCAGTTTAGCCGCCGCGCCGGAATCGTGACCGGGATGCATTCCGGGATCCCAGTCCTAGCCGGGCTACAATGAAGGGGTAATGGCCAATTTCGACTATGATCTCGTAGTCATCGGGTCGGGCCCAGCTGGCCAGCGGGCCGCCATCCAAGCTGCCAAGCTTGATAAGAAAGTCGCCGTCGTAGAGAAGAAATCTGTCGTCGGTGGCGTCTGTATTAACACCGGAACTATCCCCAGCAAGACGCTGCGGGAAGCGGTTCTGTACCTGTCCGGATACCGGGAGCGCTCCGTCTACGGCGCCTCCTACACCGTGAAGCAGAACATCACCATGGCGGATCTTCTGTTTCGTACCGATTACGTGATCCGCCACGAGATCGATGTCACGCGGCATCAACTGACGCGCAACGGCGTTGAGCTGATTTCCGCCACCGCATCGTTTATGGACTCCACAACGCTGCGGCTCGACTCCCCGGACGGCCACAGCCATCAACTGGTTTCCGCCGCGAAAATCATCGTCGCCACCGGAACCACCGCTACCTACGACGCCCATCTTCCCTTCGACGGGAAGACCGTCTTCACCAGCGATGACATCCTGGGCCTGGACCGGCTGCCGAAATCCCTCGCCGTCATTGGCGCGGGAGTGATCGGCTGCGAGTACGCGAGCATGTTCGCGGCGCTCGGCGTGCGGGTCTCGCTCGTCGACAAACGCAACGAACTGCTCGGATTCGTCGACGACGAACTGGCCGATACGCTCGCCTACCACTTGCGGGAAAACCGCGTCACGTTGCGGTTGGGCGAAGAAGTCAAAAGCATCGAAACGTTTATCGACGACGGCATGAACCGGGTCCGCATCCACCTCGTGAGCGGAAAGCAGATCGTCGCCGACAAAGCGCTCTATTCGATTGGCCGGACCGGCAACACCGGTTCACTCGGGCTCGAAAAGGCGGGCCTATGCGCCGACGGCCGCGGCCGGCTCAAAGTGAACAACTTCTACCAAACCTGCGTCCCGGACATCTACGCCGTGGGCGACGTCATCGGATTCCCCAGTCTCGCCTCCACGTCGATGGAGCAGGGCCGTCTTGCCGTGTGCCACGCTTTCCAGGTGGAGACACGCAGCGTGCCCGAGCTGTTTCCCTACGGGATCTACACCATTCCCGAGATCTCGATGGTCGGCAAGAACGAGGAGGATCTGACCGCCGCCGGCGTCCCCTACGAAATCGGCAAAGCACGGTACAAGGAGACCGCGCGCGGCCAGATCATCGGCGACAATACGGGTCTGTTGAAATTGATCTTTCACATGGAAACCCGTGAGCTGCTCGGCGTCCACGTCATCGGCGAGGGCGCCAGCGAACTCGTCCACATCGGACAGGCCGTGATCGCCTTTGGCGGGAAGATCGACTACTTCATCCACACCGTGTTCAACTACCCAACCCTCGCCGAGCTGTACAAGACAGCAGCCTTCGACGGCATCAACCGGCTGGGGGTGGTGGTCCGATGAGATCCGCGCTGCTGATCCTGTGCGCTGGAGTCCTGCTCGCCCAGGACTCCGGCGGGTTCAAGAAGCTGTGGAATGGGAAGAACCTGGACGATTTCATTGTCGACACCCCGGGTCTGTGGAGCGTTAACAACGGCGAGATCGTGGGAGTCTCGCCCGGACTCAAGTACAACGATTTCCTGCGCACCAAAAAGCACTACCGGAACTTCATTCTCAAGGTGAAGTTCCGGATGACGGATCCAACCGGCAAGGCCAATTCCGGCATTCAATTCCGCTCAAAGCCGATGCCCGGCTCGCACGAAGTGATCGGCTACCAGGCCGACATCGGCCAGCAATACTGGGGGTGCCTGTACGACGAGTCGAGGCGTAGGAAGGTGCTCGTCCAGGCATCGGCGGATAGCCTTGCCGGACTGCGGAAAGACGGCTGGAACGAGTATGTGATCACCGCCCGGGGGGATCACATTACGCTCGAGCTGAACGGACGGAAGACGGTGGACTACACCGAAACCGACCCAACCGTCGAAGATACGGGATTCATCGCGCTACAGTTGCACGGCGGTCCGCCGCTCGAAATGCAATTCCGCGATCTTCTCATCAAGGAGTTGAGGTGAGACTCACTTGGGCCACTTGGTTCGCCGCCGGACTGCTGGGAGCCGGCGAGGCTAAGCACCTGTTCAATGCCCGCGGTGCGATGACCGGAGCCAATCCCGGTCCAGTCAACGCGATCGCGCTGGACTTCACCCGGCAGGCTGCGTCCAGCGAGTTCCAGCTTGGCCCGCAGGACTTCGCTGGGGTGTTTCTTGACGAGCAGTTCAAGACTGAACACAACGGCGTCACCCACTTCCGGTACCGGCAGCGGTTCGAAGGCATCGACGTCTATAACGCCGCCTGGACCGTCAACATCGACCGTGACGGCCGCGTGCTCAATGCCGGTGGACTCTTGTTTCCGCGCCCGGAGACGGGGTTCGCCAGTCCGCTCGGGGCGTCGAAGTCCGCCGCCAAGACCGCCCGCCTGACCGTGGATCCCGGCGGCCGCGCGAGTTCCTCCGAAGAGGGCCGCCCCGTTTGGTTTGGCCTGCGCGGACGGCTGCGGGCCGCCTGGCTATTCTATGTCACCGAGGAAAACGGACTCGACCTGCACGCCTCGCTCATTGACGCGGCCAACGGGAAGGCGCTGTTCAACGAGAGCCTGACACTGCGGCAGGCGCGGGGCCTGGTCTTCGAACGCGAGTCGCCGCAGCCGAATCCGAAACCCGGAGTGGTGACCATTGCTCCACCCCCGTTTGTGGACCGGACGGTGCAGCCGTTCACCGGCGATCCGGGGTCCTCGCCACGCGGCTGGATCAGCGGCGTCACAACCTCCGGCAATAACGCCCATGTCAGCGCAAACCCCCTGGGAACGCTGTTCGACCGCACGCTGACGGTAGCCACTGCTCAAGACCTGAACTTCAGCTTCCCCTTGGAACACGGTCCAGGATCGGCCAGTCTGCTGGGCTATCAGGACGCCTCTATGGCGAACCTGTTCTACTGGGTGAACCGTTCCCACGACCTGTTCTATCAGCTCGGCTTCAACGAGGCGGCGGCCAACTTCCAGCAGGACAATTTCGGGCGCGGCGGAATCGGCGGCGACGCGATCCTGGCCTACAGTTTCTTTGGCGCGGGCGGGCTGGGCGGAGCGCCCCTGAGCAATGCGGCCTACATTCAGAGAGGGACCGCGGACGGGTCCCCGGCCATGCTCGCGTTCTTTCTCAGCTATGGCGCGGACCGCGGATTCACGGACAATTCGTTCGACGCCATCACGGTGATCCATGAATACACGCATGGCGTGAGCCACCGCCTGGTGAAACAGTTGACAGGATTCCACGGCCGCGCGATGGGCGAGGCCTTGAGCGACTTCTACTCACTCGAGTTCACTCTTCCCGACAGCGCCCCGCCGGATGGGGTCTACCCGTACAGCGAGTATCCCGAACAAGCCTGGGGCCTCGGGATCCGCTCGCGTCCCTACACAACCAACATGGACGTGAATCCGCTGACGTTCCGCGAGTTCGGCAAAGTGTTCCAATTCCCCGAGGTTCACGCCGACGGCGAGATCTTTGTCGAAGCGCTTTGGGAGGTGCGGGCCAACCTGATCCGGCAGCATGGTGAGCGGGAAGGGCGGCGGCGCGTCCGCCAGGTGGTACTCGACGGGATGAAGCTGTCCCCACCAAACCCGACATTCATCGACATGCGCGATGCGATCCTGCTGGCCGACCGCGCGTCGTTCACCGGCGCCAGCCAGCAGCAGATTTGGCAGGGATTCGCCAAGCGCGGACTCGGGGTTCTCGCCTACGCGTCGAGCCCCAGCACCGCCTACGTGGTGCCATCCTTCGAGCTGCCGTCCAATACCGGACAGCTCCGGTTCCACGATGCGCTCTTCTCCCAGGGCGAAGCCGTCCGCGTGATCCTGCACGACGGCAACCTGGCCGGCCAAACGGCAGCTATCTCACTCACCTCGAGTTCAGGTGACATCGAAGAGATGCGGCTCCAGCGATTCGGGCTGATCTACATCGGCGCGATTGGAACGTCCGCGAGCCCGGTGAGCCCCGGAAGTGGTGTCCTCAACCTCGGCACTGGCGACGCCATCACTGCCTATTACACCGACGTCGACACGGCCCCCGGCTCCACCCAGGTTGAGGTGACAGCCAACACGATTCCGCCGATCTCGCTTCTTCTGGGCAATCCCTCATTCCAATTTACCGGTGAGCAGAATCTCAATTTCCGCGCGCCGTTCCTGGCACGCCGGCTGTACACGCTGCCCTTCGCGTCTCCGTTCTACGGGGAAAAGCACGGCCAGGTCTGGATCTACGCCAACGGCCTGCTCGCCTTCAACCAACCCGTGCTCACCCCATGCACCGATATCACCTCACTCGGCGCTTACAAGGGAATCGCGCCACTGTGGCACGAGATGAACACGTTCGGAACCGCTCAGCCGAACGAGGGAGTCTTTGTCAGCCGCCCGTCGCCCGACGCGATCACGTTCCGGTGGGCTGGCGGGACCGATGTGTTCGCGGGATTCAATCCCGAGCCGGTCAACTTCGCCGTCACCCTGTGGGAAGACGGCCGGATCCGTTATCAATACGGCGCGGGCAACAGGAACCTCGGCATCGGGCAACTGAACTCCTCGTGCGGCTCGGTGTCGACACCGACGGTGGGCATCTCCAGCGGCCACGACATCTACTCGCTGTACTTCTCCACCCACTCAGGACTCTCGAACCTCGAGAACGCCCGCACCATCAACATCGACCCTCCTTACGGCGGCGGGACCATCCCGTCCGGCGTGATCGACGCTCCTGCCGCCGGCGCGGAATCGCAGGACGTGCTAACCGTCAGCGGCGCCGTGTTTGACGCGTTTTCGCAGATCACGCGGGTCGAGGTGTTCATCGACGGCGTACACCGGGCTCGCGCCACTCTGGCTGCCGGCGGACCGCATCCCGAGTGTGTCCAGCGCAGGCTCCCCGTCTGCAACCAATTCCGGGCCATCCTCAACACCGCTCGATCCGGTCTGCCGGAAGGTGAGCACGAACTGCGGATCCGCGTGACCAACACACGCGGTGGCTTCAGCGATTTCCCTGCTGAACCGTTGAGGTTCCACACCAGTCCGGGGACAAGCCGGACCGCCGCCGGGGGCATTGACGCTCCGATCCGCGGCGCCACCGTATCTGGGACTTTCCTGGTGCGCGGGTGGACCTTTGTGCCGAACCTCCAGGTCTCCTGGGTGGACGTGATCATTGATGGAGCCGCTTACACACGTGCTCCGTACGGGTTCCCCCGAACCGACGTCTGCAACGAGATCGACCCTCGCCCAACGGCCTGTCCCGGAATCGGATTCGAAGCACGGGTGGACTCGCTCACCGGACCGGTCCCATTGGTCAATGGGGAGCACAAGCTGCAGTTCCGCGTGCTCGACTCGGGCGGACGGTTCGTGACCCTGCCCGCCGAGCCGGTAACATTCACGGTCAACAACGTTGAAAACCAGGATCCCATCGGAGTTCTGGTGTCGCACAAGAACAACGACAAGCTGAGCGGCAAGGTGACGCTCTCGGGCCACGCCTGGGATCCGGACGGAACGGTCCGGCAGATCGTCCTGGTTGTGAATGAGAGCGTTCGTGGCAACGCCCGGTATGGACTCCCCAGGCCGGAAGAGTGCGCCGAGCTGCCGGATATCGCGGCCTGCCCGGCCATCGGGTTCGAAATCGAGCTCGATACCACCGTGCTGCCGAACGGATTGACGTCGCTGTACCTGCTCGCGGTCGACGACAAGGGAGCCGTCACGCAGTTCCCGCGCCCGGCAAACGCCGGAATCAACCTGTACGTGGAGAATTAGAGGATGACCTCTACCCGCCGGGCCTTCCTTCATACCGCCGCCGCCACTGCCGCGGCTCCCCAGACCACCTCACCCAACAACAAGATCCAGTTAGGCGTGATCGGATGTGGCGCGCGCTCGCAGGAAGTGATGCGCGACCTCATGGCCACCGGGTCCGCCCAGATCGTCGCCTGCTCCGATGCCTACCAGGGCCGGATGGAGCGCACCCAGGAACGCGTCGGCCAACATGTGCGCCGTGCCGCCGACTACAAGGAAATCCTCGCCGCGCGGGACATCGACGCGGTCTGCGTGGTCACACCGGACCACTGGCACCGGCAGATGATCCTCGACGCGCTGGCGGCCGGCAAGGACGTCTACTGCGAAAAACCGATGACCTACCGCTCCGGCGAAGGAGGCGAGATCATTCGCGCGGCTGCCTCTTCGGGCCGGATGCTGCAGATTGGCAGCCAGGTGGTCAGTTCGGCGGCGCAAATCGAGGCCCGCGGCATGGTCCAGGCCGGCAAGATCGGCAAGGTCACGATGGTCCGCGCCTCCTACAACCGGAACTCGGCCTCGGGCGCCTGGATCTACCCGATTCCTCCCGACGCCTCGCCCAAGACGGTCAACTGGGACATGTTTCTTGGTCCGGCGCCGAAGCGCCCGTTCAGTCTGGAACGATTCTTCCGGTGGCGTTGCTATTCCGACTACTCCGGGGGGATCGCGACGGACCTTTTCGTCCACCTGTGCACGGGGATCCATTACGTGCTCGGCGCCAAGGCCCCGGCGCGCGTGGTGGCGCTCGGACAACTGGTCCGGTGGAAGGAAAGCCGCGATGTCCCCGACACACTCAACGCCCTGCTTGAGTATCCCGAGGGCTTCGCTGTGAACCTGAGCTGTTCATTCAACAACCAGACCACCGCCGAGTCCACTTTCCAATTCATGGGAACAGAGGGCACCCTCGAGCTCGCGGGCGGACTGAACCTGTATCCCGAGCGCTCCTGGGAGGACAACCGCTGGATCGTTGAAAGCTGGCCCACGCGTCTGGAAAAGGAGTACTGGAAGGATCCGAAGAACCTCCAGCACCCGCCCAAGCGCGTGGCCGTCAAGCCGATCCCTACAAAGGGCGAGAACTCAGGTGTCGCGCACGTTCGCGCCTGGCTTGAGTCCATCCGGACCCGCAAGCCCCACTGGGAGGACGCCGCCGTTGGCCATCGTGCCGCGGCCTGCGCCCATATGATCAACCTCGCGGCCAAGGAACACCGCGCGGTCGAGTGGGACTTCGCCAAAGACGACATCAAAGCTTGAGGCTTGTCTGACCGGTTGCACCGCCATCGCGCGCCGTGTAATTATTCAAAGTACTGAATAAAAATTCAGCCGCCTTGGCCGCACCCCGCAAATTCCCGATCCCCGCAGCCCCGCCCGTGCCCGTTCTGGCCGCCGCCGGAGACTTGCGGCGTGACCAGGACCTGACCGCGCGCGAACTGCGGCTGCTCCTCGATCTGACACACGATCTGGCCGGGCATCCGGAGCGGTACCGCGATTCCCTCCGGGGCAGCTACCTCGCGCTGCTGTTCGAGAAGCCCTCGCTCCGCACCCGGTTGACTTTTGAACTCGCCATCGCGCAACTTGGCGGCGGATCCGTCTACACCACCGGACCCATTGGAGAGCGCGAACCGGTCAAGGACGTGGCCCGGAACCTGGAGCGCTGGGTCCAGGGTATCGTCGCCCGGACGTTCACCCAACAGACAGTCGACGACCTTGCACACTGGTCGAGCGTCCCGGTCATCAACGCATTGAGCGACCTCTACCATCCTTGCCAGGCGTTCGCCGACATCGCAGTCCTGGAGCGCCACTTCCACCGGCTGGAGGGATTGAAGCTTGCCTTCATCGGCGACGGCAACAACGTGGCGCACTCGCTCATGATCAGCGCGGCGCGGCTGGGTGTCCACTTCGCAATCGCGAATCCGCCGGGGTACGATCCGCGGCCCGAGATCGTCGCAGAGGCACGCAAGCTCGCGGCGCACGGGGCCAAGATCGCGCTGACCCACGATGCCGAAGAGGCGGTCCGCAGTGCCGACGCCGTCTACACGGACGTCTGGGCAAGCATGGGCCAGGAGCACGAAGCGTTCCAGCGCAATGTCCACTTCGAGTCCTACCGGGTGGACGAGGCGCTCATGAAAAAGGCGGCGCGCAACGCCGTGTTCATGCACTGCCTGCCCGCCAAGCGCGGGCAGGAGACCACCGACGCGGTGATGGAGTCCCGCCATTCGGTGGTGTTCGACCAGGCCGAGTACCGCCTCCATGCGCAGAAAGCGCTGCTGTTGATGCTTCTGCCCGCGAGCGGGGCGAATTCCTAAGGAGTTGAGACAACGTGAAGCTTTGGGGTGGACGGTTTGAAACCGGTCCTTCTGAGGTGTTCGAGCGGTTCTCCGGATCGCTGCACTTCGACAAGCGGCTAATCGAGGCCGATATCCGCGGATCGCAGGCATTCGCGCGCGCACTCGAGCGTGTTGGGATTCTGACCGCGGACGACCGGGCGGCACTCGAGTCCGCGTTCGAGGAGATCCTGCGGGAATCCGCCGCGCCGGACTTCTTCACCGGCGCCACGGACGAGGACGTGCATACGCTCGTGATCCGCAAGCTTGGCGAGAAGGCGCCCGCCCAGGCCGCCAAGATCCATACGGGCCGCAGCCGGAACGAGCAGGTGTCGCTCGACACACGCTTGTGGCTGCGCGGAGAGACTGAGCGGATCCAGGCGCTGCTCGTGTTGCTGCTGGGCGAGTTGCTCGCACTGGCGCAAAAGTACCCGGCGGCAATCATCCCCGGATTCACGCATCTTCGCCGCGCGCAGGCGGTCCTGTGGCCGCACTACCTGCTGGCCTATTTCGAGATGTTCTCGCGCGACTGGGAGCGGTTCGAACAGGCCCGTGTACGGATCAACGTCCTGCCGCTTGGCTCGGGTGCGCTCGCCGGATCTGGATTTCCGTTTGACCGCGAGGCGATTGCCGCGGACCTGGGGTTTGCCGCCATCACCCGCAACAGCATGGACGTCAGCGCCGACCGCGACTTCGTGCTCGACTTCCTCTACGCCGCCAGCGTCACCATGATCCACCTGAGCCGCCTGGCCGAGGACTGGATCCTCTACTCGAGCGACGAGTTCGGGTGGATCGAGCTCGCCGACGGCGTCACCAGCGGATCATCTCTGATGCCGCAGAAGAAGAACCCCGACTCGCTCGAGCTGATTCGCGGCAAGTGCGGCCGCGTCACCGGCAGCCTGAATTCGCTCCTCATGACGATGAAAGGACTTCCGCTCACCTACAACCGCGACATGCAGGAAGACAAGGAGCCGCTGTTCGACGCGGTGGACCAGACCGCGATGTCCATCGAGATGGCGGCCGTGGTGGCAGGCTCAGTGACCCTGCGGCCTGAGGTGCCCGCATCGGCCGCCGATGAGAGCTGGGTGGTGGCGACCGATCTCGCCGAAGCGCTCGCCCGTGCCGGCGTCCCGTTCCATTCCGGACACAAGCTGGTAGGCAGGTTCGTGCTCGAAAGCGTGCGTGCGGGCAAAAAGCCGTCCGATTGGACCGCGGAGCAGCTCACCGCCTTCGCGCCCGAGTTCACCGCGGACATGGCGGCGCTGCTGAATCCGGCGGAAGGGATGAAGTCGCGGGAGGTGGCGGGCGGCACCGGTCCGGGCGCGGTGGCGGCGGCGCTCGTGGCGGCGCAACAGCGGCTGGTGGAATTACGGCGATGAACAAATCCCTGCGCCAGGCCGAGATCCTGAACATCATCCGCCGCGGGGCTGTCTTCACTCAGGAAGAGCTCGCCGAGGAGTTGCGGAAGCAGGGGATCGAGGCAACGCAGGTGACGCTGTCGCGCGACCTGAAGGAGCTGGGAGTCGCCAAGACGAACGAAGGATACCGGTTGATGGCGGCGCACGCGCCGCGCGATCCGGGTCTCGACATCCTGGTGCAGGAGTTTGTCGTTGACGTCAAGCAGGCGCAGAATCTGGTGGTGATCCGCGCGTTGCCAGGCAGCGCCAACTCGGTGGCCGCGGGACTCGACCGGGAGGCTTGGCCGGAAGTGGTCGGCACGATCGCGGGCGACGACACGGTGCTGGTGATCAGCCCGGACAATGAGACCGCGGAGCGGCTGATTGTCCGGCTGAGGGTGTATCAGTAATCAATAGATCCGGCCCTAATCCAGCCGCTTCCGGAACCTCCGCGCGCTAAACCACAGGATCGACACCCCGAACACGGCCAGCGCCGCCAACTGCGGCCACAGCGTCTCCACTCCGCTGCCCTTGATCATCACTCCGCGGCAGATCTCCAGAAAATACCGCAGGGGATTCAACAACGTGAAATACTGCACCACCTCTGGCATGCTGCGGACCGGAAACGCGAATCCGCTCAACATCGACATCGGAAAGAAGAAAAAGAACGTCGCCATGATCGCCTGCTGCTGCGTCGCCGACACGGTCGAGATGAACAACCCCAGTCCCAGCGTCGACAGCAAAAACAGAACCGCGCCCGCCCCGAGCACCCACGCATCGCCCACGAACGGAACCCGGAACACCAGCCGCGCGAGCACCACAATCAGCACCAGGTCGAGCATGCTCACCAGCGCGAACGGCAGCGTCTTGCCGATCATCAACTCCACCGGACGGATGGGCGTCACCATCAACTGCTCCATCGTCCCAATCTCCTTCTCCCGCACAATCGCCATCGACGTCAACATCAACGTCACGATCGCCAGGATGTTCACCAGCACCCCAGGGATGAAGTAGTTCCGGCTTCTCAACTCCGGATTGAACCACACCCGCTGCTCCAGCCCGATTCCCGGACTCCGCAGCTCCACCAGCGCGCCGCCACGCGCCATCTTCTTCTGGTTCAGCACAGCCTCGAAGCGCGACCCGGAATATCCGCGCACGATCTCCGCCGCGTAGCCCGACAGAATGCTCGCCGTATTCGAATTTGATCCATCAATCAACACCTGGATCCGCGCCTGCCGCCCGCGCGCCAGATCCGCCGCGAACCCCGGCAGCACGGCCACCACCGAGTGCACTTCGTCGCGATCCATCAACCGTTGCGCCGCCTCAAGACTCTCCGGCGCCGCCGTCACCGTGAACCGCCCCGACGCCTCAAACGCCGCCCGCAGCTCGCGGCTCGCCGGAGTCCGGTCGCCGTCCACCCACGCCATCCGCGACTGTTCGATATCGAGGTTCACCACGAACCCGAACACCAGGAACTGTACGATTGGGGGCACGATCATCAGCACGCGCAAGCGGGGGTCCCGGAACGCTTGCCGGAACTCCTTGCGCACCATCCCGGCGATCCGTCCCCGGCTCACGCGATCTTCTCCCGCAGCTTCCGCGTCACCAACGCGAACACCACCAGCGCGTACACCGCCAGCAGGCCCAATTCAACGGCCAGGACTTCGAGTCCCACGCCCTTGAGGAACACGCCCTTGAGCAGCGAGACGAAGTAACGTGCCGGAACGGCCGCGCTCACGGCGCGCGGCAATAGTGGCATGCTGTCCACCGCGTACACGAATCCCGACAGCAGGAACGCCGGCAGGAACGAGCTGAGCAGCCCGAGCTGATAAGCCTGCAACTGGTTTCGCGTAATCGCGCTCAGCAGCAGACCCCAGCACAGCGCGCCGAACAGGAACACTCCGCCGCTCAGGAACAACAGCCACGTGCTGCCCCGCATCGGGACCCCGAAGATCACCACGCCCGCCAGGACCGCCGTGACCATGTCCACCGCGCCCAGCAGGAAATACGCGGACAGCTTCCCCAACACCAGCTCGGCCGGGCGCACCGGAGTCGACAGCAGCTCCTCCATTGTCCCGTTCTCCCACTCCCGCGCGATCGCCAGCGACGTCAGCAGCGCGGCGATGATCATCAGGATCACCGCGATCAGCCCCGGCACGATGTAGTTCTTCGACTTCAGCTCGCTGTTGTAAGCCACCCGGATCTGCGCGTCGACCGGCGGCGGGACCTCGCCCGCGCCGCTGCGCAGCCGCCATTCCGTCTGCACCCGGCCGCTATGGGCGAGGATCAATCCGCGCGCGTAGGACAGCGCGATCGAGGCCGTGTTCGAATCCGTCCCATCCAGGATCAACTGCACCGGCGCCCGCTCTCCCGCCACCAGCTTGGCGCCGAATCCGCGCGGAATCACCAATGCCGCCAGCGCCGCGCCGCGTTCGAGATCCGATTCGGCCTGCGCGTAGCCATCGACGTGGCGCACGATCGTGAAGTACCGCGACCCGCGGAAGCCGTCCCACAGCGCGCGGCTCTCCGCCGTCCCGTCCTGGTCATAAATCACCGCCGGAATCTGGTCCACGTCGAGCGACAGGGCGTAGCCGAACATCACCAGCATCACCATCGGCAGCGCTAGCGCCATGATCAGGCTGCGTGGATCGCGCGCGATATGGAGCAGCTCCTTACGCGCGATGGCCCGTGTCCGCCGCATTCTCCCTCTCGATCAGCCGGACGAACACGTCTTCCATGGTCGCCGCGTCATCTTTCAGTTCGGCCTTCAGTTCCGCCGGAGCGCCCAGCGCGATCACCCGTCCGCGATACATTAGCGCCGCGCGATGGCAATACTCGGCCTCGTCCATGTGGTGCGTCGTCACGAACACCGTCTGGCCCGCGTCCGACAAGTCATGGATCAGGTCCCAGAAGGCGCGCCGCGCCACCGGATCCACGCCTGACGTCGGTTCATCCAGGAAGATCACCGGCGGCTCGTGCAGAATCGCGCATCCGAGCGCCAGGCGCTGCTTCCATCCCCCCGCGAGCAGACCCGTCATCACGCCCCTGTGCCCTTCGAGGCCCGCCATCCGCAGTGCGTATGCTTTGCGATCCTCACGCCGCTCCGGCGCAACACCATACACGCCACTGAAGAACTCGATGTTCTCCTCCACCGTCAAATCGTTGTACAGGGAAAATCTCTGCGACATGTATCCGATGTGCGCCTTCACCAGCTCCGGCTGCGACCCCGCGTCAAACCCCTGGACCACAGCCCGGCCCGACGTAGGCGCGAGCAGCCCGCACAGGATCCGGATCGTGGTCGACTTCCCCGCGCCGTTCGGACCCAGGAACCCGAAGATCTCCCCGCGCGCCACCTCGAGCGACACATGATCCACGGCCACGAATGAGCCGAACCGCTTCACCAGGTTCTCGATCACTACCGCCGGCTCAGCCCGCATGGACAGCCGCCTCACCACGGATCGTCGCAATGAACACGTCTTCAAGCGAAGGCAGAATCCGCCGCGCCTGCGCATCGGAGATTCCCCGCCCGGCCAGATACGCCCGCACCGCCTCTTCATCCGGACCACCAGGCCGCACGAACACGTGCAGCGCGCTGCCGGTGAGATCCGCGCTCGCGATCCCATCCATCCCGCGCAGCAGCGCTCGCGCAGCCCGCGGATCGCCGCACCGGACCTCGATGCACGCCTCCGGCAACGCCTGCTTCAGTCCGGCTGGCGTGTCCACGCGGATGAGCCGTCCGCCATGCATCAGTCCCACGCGCCCGCACCGCTCCGCCTCATCCAGGTAGGCGGTCGTCAGGAACACCGTCAATCCACCGTCGACCAGCCTCCGCAGGATCACCCAGAAGTCCCGCCGCGACACCGGATCCACTCCGTTGGTCGGCTCATCCAGGAACAGGATCTCCGGCTTGTGCAGCAACGTGCACATCAGCGCAAGCTTTTGCTTCATCCCGCCGGAGAGCTGCGCAGCGTACCGGTCGCGGAACGGCGCCATGCGCGTCATCTCAAGCAACTGCTCCGTTAACGCCGCTTCGCCCTCCACGCCGAACAGATCCGCGTAGAACCGCATGTTCTCAGCGACCGTCAAGTCGCCATACAGCCCGAACCGCTGCGCCATATAGCCGATCCGGTCTTTCACCTGGTCCACTTCGCGCGTGACGTCGAAACCCGCCACCCGCGCCTCGCCTGAGGTCGGCGCCACCAGCGTGCAGAGCATGCGCATCACCGTGGTCTTGCCCGCGCCATCCGGACCCACCAGTCCGAACACTTCGCCCCGCTCCACCCGCAGCGTCAATCCATCCACCGCCGTCACCGCGCCGAACTTCTTCGTCAGTCCGCGGACTTCAATCACGGCACGATCTCGACGTCCACCGGCATGTTCGCCTTCAGCTCCTGGTCCGGATTCTTCGCCTCAATCTTGATCCGGTAGACAAGCTTCACCCGCTCGTCCTGCGTCTGGATCTGCTTCGGCGTGAACTCGGCTTCCTGCGAGATGAATGTCACCACGCCCGGATACACCTTGCCGGGAAACGAATCCGTGGTGAGCCGCGCCTTCGATCCCAGCTTCACCCGGCCCAGGTCCCGCTCGCCGATATACGCGCGGACCCAAGGATCCTCCACCGCGCCCACCGTCGCCACCACCGCACCGGCGGCCAGCACCTCTCCGGCCTCGGCGGACTTCACCAGCACCACGCCATCGATCGGCGCCGTCAAAACCGTGTCCTCAATCTGCGTCTCGATGATCGCGATCCCCGCCCGGGCGCGCTTGATGTCGGCTTCGCGCACCGCGATCTCCTGTTCGCGACGCTTCAGGTCGATCCGTTCGGCTTCGGTGAGCTTCACCGCCGCGCGTGAGCGATCCACCGCCGCCCGGGCCTGGTCCAACTGCTCCTTGCGGGTCCCCTCGGTCACCAACTGGAGCCTCTCCCGCGCCGCTTTCAACCCCGCGCCGGTGCTGTCGAGCCGCGTCCGTGCCTGGTCGTGCTGCGCCCGCGAGATGTCGTGGTTGCCGAACAGCGTTTGGGCACGCTCCCAGTCCCGCCGTGCCTGCTCGTGAATCGCGGTGGCATCCTCCACCTGCGCGCGCGCCGCCTGGATCTCCTGGGGCCGCGCGCCCGCGGCCAGCTCCTTCAGCCGGGCATCCGCTTGGTCGAGATCAGCCTTGCGCAGCGCCAGTCCACTGTCGATACTCGCGCGCTGGAATTCGATCGCCGTGCGCATCTGCGCCAACTGCGCCAGCGCCGCCTGCAGACCCGCCTCTTCGCGATCCTTCTGCCGCAGCACCGCACCCGCGTCGAGCCGCGCCACCACGGCGCCCTTGGCGACCCGCGATCCGTCCTTGATGTCGAGCGACACCAGCCGGCCTGGCACCTTGAACGAGAGGTCCACTTGCGTCAACTCGATGTTGCCCGACAGCCGGATCACGCCCGGCTCTCCCTGTCCGGCGCGCCCATACCGCCACAACGCCACTCCCGCGGCCACGGCCACAAGTACGGCGACAACGGCGAACGGGCGCTTGCTCACTCGCCTTCTATTTCATCACGCCTACCAGGCCAGCTTCAGCGAGAACTGCCACGACCGCGGCGGCTCTTGCGCCGTCACGCGTCCGAACGCCGTGTTGTAGGGATCCGTCGTGGGCCCGCGCAGCACGACTTCGTTCCGTGCATTGAACACCTCGGCGCGGAACTGCATGTTGATCCGTTCGGTGATCTGGAAATACTTGATCGCCGACAGATCCAGCCGCCTCTGCGAATCCAGCCGGATGTTGCTGTACCGCAGCGGAGCCGTCCGTAGATTCTGCTCCAGCCGCCGGGACTGCTGCGTGTCAAACACTGAGGTGTTGAACCACCGGTCCGTGTTGCGCTGGCTCGACGGCAGCGCAATCTCGCTCGACGGACCCACGAACAGCGCCTGCCCGAACCCGATCGGCGCGCCGCTCTGGAACTGCCACACGCCGTTCAACTGCCATCCGCCCGCGAAGAAGTGCAGCGCGCGATGCCACGAACCACCCCACTTGCGTCCCTTGCCGAACGGAAGCTCCCACATGCCGCTGCCCGTCACGCGGTGCAGCCGGTCGATTCCGCTCAGCGACTCGTACGGATTCGGATCCGCCGCGTTCTGGAACTCGGCCGCCTCCATCGCCTTCGACCACGTCCACGAGGCTTGCAGCGTGTAGCCTTGCGAGAACCGCTTCTCAAGACGGGACTGCAGCGAATGGTACCACGAGTATCCAATCGGATCCTCGAACGACACGCCGCCAAACTGCGGATAGGCTTGCAGCAGCCCCGCCCGCGACGTCGTCTGTCCATAGATCGGATTGGTCCCGAAGAACGGACTCGGCACCGCGGCCGTCAGGAAATTGATCGTCGCCTGATCACGCGTGGGTGATGTGCTCAGGTATTGCCGCGGCGTGAAGTTGAGCGGGCGCGACACTGGAATCCGCGTCGCCCGGTTTCCGACATACGATGACTCGGTGAGCATCCCGCCCGGCAACAGGTGCTGGAAGCCGAACGACCAGCGCTGCGAGTATGGCTGGCTCCGTTGCGGCGCGAAGAACGCCACGCCTTGTCCGAGATTGGTGGACAAGCCGCCCCCGGCGCCCAGCGGGGCCAACAGTCCGTTCGGAAACGGATTGTCCAGCCGCGCGATGAACGTCAGTCCGTTGTCGAGCGACGGCTGGATCGGCGTCGACTGGCTGAAGCCCGCCAGGTTCGAGTTCGTCTTGTTGACGCCGATCGATCCGAAAAAGATCCCGTAGCCCGCGCGCAGCACGGTGTTCTGCTTCACCTGGTAGGCCAGCCCGACGCGCGGCATCCAGGTGAGGAACTGCCCCTTCCAGTATTGACGCTCATTGCCGCCAACGCCCGCGAACGTGAGCCCGCCCTGCACCCGGAACTGGCTTACCGGCAGCTCCGGGATGGGCGCACGCGCATAGTTGGCCTGCGCCGCTGCCTGAATCGGACTGGCGGCGCCAAAGTCGAACCGCGTCGCCGAACGGTTGAACCGCTCCGTGACCGGCGACTCGTGCTCGACGCGCAGGCCCAGGTTGACCGTCAGCTTGCGCGATGCCTTCCAGTCGTCCTGGACGTAGAGCGCGGTGTAGAGGTCCTGCTCGGCGTAGCTGCCGCTGCGGGTCATGTTGCCGCCGGGGATCCCCAGCAGCAGCGACGCCATCTCGGCGCCCACTTGCGGCGGGGGCGAGTTGTCGAGCGGCCCGCGTGTCCACAGGCTGTTGAAGCTCAGCACCGGCGAAGTATCCGCCGGAAAGCGGTTTCGGAACTCGCGGTAGGCGCGGAACTCCGGGCCGAACCGGATGTTGTGATCGCCCCGCAGCCACGTGAAGTTGCCGACCACCGAGTGCGTGAGCGACGCCGTCAGTCCATCGCCCGACTCCCACGGACTCAAAGCGGTGAGCGATCCGGTCGACGTGTTCGGAACCGTGGCCAGCCGCCGCTCCACCAGATTCGTCAGGCCCGGTGAGAAGCCCAGCGAGGCGAGGTCGAAACCCTGGCTCGCGCGCCGCTCGGCGAACTCCTGCTGCGTGAGCCCGTAGCGGAAGTTGAACAGGAAGCTGGGACTGAACACGTACACTTCATCAAGCGCGAGGCCGCGGTTGATGCGGTTGAGAATCACACCGTTCAATTCGTTGTTGAACGTGCGGTTCTTGTCCTCTTCCCACCAGTCGCGGTGGAAGCGCACGAACATGCGGTTCTTGTCGCTGAAGGCGTGGTCGACGCGCCCGATCGTGGTCCAGTAGTCCTCGAGCGCCTTGCCCGAAAGGAAGTAGTTGACGCGGCCGTCATTGGTGCCCGGAGCGTTTGGCTGGGGATACAGGTTCAGGATGCCGCGCCCCACGGTGTTGATCCGGTTCGCCGGGATCCGGTTGCCGGGGAAGGGCTGGCGGCTGAAGCGTCCGTTCGGCGCGGCCTGGATGGTCGCCGGATCGTAGAGCTGATAGCTCGAGTTGATGGCGAGCAGATCGGAGAAATCGCCGCTGCGCCACGGCGCGCGCGGAACCGTGGCGGTGGAGGCGCCGACGTTCGGGTCGCCGAACTTGTTTGCCTCCCAGGTGAAATGCCAGAAGGTCTTGTTCTTGCCGTTATAGACCTTGGGAATGTAGACCGGAGCCCCGCCCGACAGCCCGTAGCGGTTGTCCTGATAGATGGGCAGTTTCTGGCCGGACCGGTTCTGGAACACGGTGGGAGCGTCGAGCTTGGAGTGCCGCAGCCACCACCAGGCAGCCCCGTGGAACTCGTTCGTGCCGCCCTTGGTGCTCACGTTGACGAGCGCGCCTTGGGTATGTCCCACCGAGGCGTCGAACGGCGAGGTCTGCACGCGGAATTCGGAGAGCGACGCGGCGGGCGGCGCGAAGGCCACGCGCGGCGCGGTCCCGTCGGAATAGGTGTTCGACACGCCGTCGATGGTGAATTCGTTGTTGTTGTTGCCCGAGCCGTCGGTGGAGAACTGCGAGGGCGCGGCATTGAACGGAGCCTTGCGAAGCCGCATGTCGGTCCCGTTCACGGTGCCCGGCGCGAGATGGACCAGATCGAGCGCGTTGCCCGCAAACAGCGGCAGCTCGTTGATGCGGCGTTGGTCGACTACTTGTCCGAGCGAGGCTTCCGTGGTCGACAGTAGCGGCGTCTCCGCCGTGACCTGGACGGATTCGCTCACGTTGCCCACGCTCAGCTCGATGTCCAGCCCGACGACATCGTTAATGCGCACCTGCACGCCTTCGCGGACAAACTTCTTGAATCCGGTGGTTTCGACGGTCACCACGTAGCGGCCCGGGACGAGGTAGGGGATCGAGTAGTTGCCAGCCTGGTTGGTCCGGCTGGATCCACCAACGCCGGTGGATTGATTGGCGGCGCGGACTTCGGCGTTGGGGACGACGGCACCTGTGGAGTCCAGGACGCGGCCGGTGATGCTGCCGCGGGCGTCTTGGGCGAGGAGGGGGACGGTGAGCAGGGGGATGAGGAGAAGCAAGCGAGACATAGTGACATTCTACCGTCCGTCCGGTTGGATCTCACGCTCGTTACCAGGTCGAGGAGCGCCCCTATGAGGTTGCACTGTTCCGGGCGGAGCCGATCGTGGAGACTTGATGTTTGCTCACAACTGCTCCTCCCGGCGATCTCACGGAACGAACACCCGCTTCGCTCTTCCCGCGGCGCCGTTGTTGATCGCGGCACTGCGATCGTACACGGAGACGCCTGAGTGCGGCAGGTGCGGAACATGCGTTCAGCCGGATGCCCCCGGTGCGCCTTGGACCAGTCTCCGGGCTGCTCGTGATCCGCTCGGATCAATTGGAGATCTCGGCTGCACCGAGCGCCTCTCGCGAATTGACCGCCGGGAGCAACCATGTCAACAATCTCGCGCGTTTGGACGCACGATTTCCTGCTGTGTTCAATTTGTGGACGCGGCGAATCGCGGGGCCATTAGCAATCCGCTGAAACCTTCTAGAATGAAGGCATCTTGAAGGCATCACTATTCTCAACACTTTGAACTTCGTTGCTAGCATCAATCCCAAGAGTCTTGGCCTTCTGGCACCAGATACGGCCGTGGATCTGTTTCGGGAGTTGTTATGGGCCGAGGCGAGCCGCGCCGGTATCGGCCCCGCACTGATCTCGGTTCCGAGCGCCATCACAGTCTCGGATGGTGGCGTCGATGCCGAGATAGCGAGCGTTTCCCCCGAGAAGGCGGGTGGCCTGCTCTCCTCTGGGGCAACCAGATACCAGATCAAGACGGGCGCGTTTTCGGCGGGAAATCAGTCCGAGATGAAGGATCTGTTCCTCAAGGAGAATCGCCGCGAATTCAAAGATAGAATACGCTCGTGCTTCGCAAATAACGGCACATTCGTCGTGGTGCTATTTGGTTCGGATACGCCCAACAGGACCGACGATGAGGCAGCCCGCGCTTGCCAGAAGTTCGTCGGAGAGATTCAGCCCGCATTCCGGGACTGCCCGATACGGGTCATCTCCCAGAATCAACTTGCCGGCTTTCTGAACCAGCACCCGCCCCTCGCCGGCAAGGCAGGACTGCGGACATTCCCGAAGTTGAGGCGGCATTCGCAATGGCCGCGGGAACTTGAATCGTTGCCTTCATTGCAGATCGGCAAGTCACAGGAGGGGTTCATTGACCAGGTGAGGTCCGAGCTTCGCAATCCGCTGGCGAGGCATCTGTGCGTTTGGGGCGAGCCTGGGGTCGGAAAGACGCGCCTGCTCTGGGAAGCAACGGCGGTTGGGGACCTCTCATCCGCGGTCGCATACTTCGCATCGCCTAAAGCCCTAGATCAGAGCGGGATCGTCGATGAACTGTTGAACGACGACTCGAAGTCAGCGATCGTCGTCGTTGACGACTGCGATTCCCGCGACCGAGAGACGATCTGGCGGCACCTGAAGGGGCTTGGAACCAGGGTGCGCCTCATAACCGTCCAGCATGATCCGTGCGAGAGCTCCGGTACGACAGTAGCCCTGCAAACGCCCGAACTGGCCCACGCGCAGATTTCGGAAATCATCCATCAGCATGGCGTCGAGAAGAACGTCGCGGATCGTTTCGCCGAATACTGCGGGGGCTCCCCCCGCGTAGCCGATGTGGTCGGCTGGAATCTCCAGAACAGCCCCGACGACCTAACGCGGCCCTTGGATACCGGGAACGTTTGGAACCGCTTCATTGAGTGGCACGACTCGCCATCGAGTGATGCGGTCGTTCACCGGAAGCTTGTGCTGCAGTACCTCGCTCTCTTCAAGAAGTTCGGCTACGGGGAACCTTACCAGCACGAGGCGAAGGGCATTGCAGGGCACGTGGCGGCGGCGAACCCGGCGATCACCTGGGAGCGTTTCCAGGAGATCATCCTAGGGCTGCGGAGGCGCCGGATCCTTCAGGGCGAAACCACCCTCTACATCACGCCAAAGCTCCTTCACATAAAGCTCTGGTCAGACTGGTGGGAACTACACGGCCCGAGTCGCAACGTCGAGCATTTCCTCGGATCGATTCCCGACACGCTGCACGTGTGGTTCTACGACATGTTCGTGTACGCCCACGGCTCCCGGACCATCAGCAAGACCGTACGGGCCATCCTGGACACCCAAGGCTCATTTTTCCGAGAAGGGCTTATCAAGACGGGAGTCGGTGCCAATTTTTTTTTGAGCTTGACGGAAGCCGACACCGAGGCGGCGCTCGACTTCCTCGAGGTGACGATCGGAAAAGAGAGCAGTGATGAACTTCGGGCCTTCAGGGATGGACGGCAAAGGATTGTCTGGGCGCTCGAGAAGATCGCGGTAGAGCGGGCGCTCTTCCAGCGCGCCGCGCGAGTGCTCCTGCGACTGGCCGAAACCGAAAACGACCCCTCAATCGCGAACAACGCCACGGGAACCTTCGCGGCCCTGTTTTCGCTCGGGCCGGGCAAGACGGCACCCACGCAGGCACCGCCTGCCGAGCGCATGCCAGTGCTAGAGGAGGCTATTACCTCAACGGACCCCGAGACGCGCGCCGTCGCGTTGCGAGCCTGCGACGCCGCGTTGAAATCGCATTCATTCGACCGCATCTGTGGTGCGGAGCGGCGCGGACTCAAGGGCCTTGAACTCTGGTTCCCGAAGACCTACAGAGAGTGGTTTGACGCGTATCGTGCGGTATGGCGGCTTCTGAGCTCAGAATTGGAGCGTCTTCCGGAGGATCAGCGCGCGGAAGCCGTGCGTGTTCTTCTCACGCGAGCCTTCGACCTGGTGCAGACGGAGAATTTGGCCGACCTCGTCACGTCGACCGTACGGAAGGTCATTGAGATACCCGGCGTTCCGCGGAAGGCTGTGCTAGAAACGGCCCTAGATGTCTTGGATCGGCTGACGTCCCTACCCGAACCGATGAGGTCGCGGTGGGAGGACATCCGGTTGACAGCGGCTGGCGGCGATTCACTCCGAGGACGGCTGAGGTCGCAGCTTGTGCTCCCGGCATGGCGATTTGCGCGGGACTCCGGATTGACTACCGACGCGTGGCGCTCACTTGCCGAGGAGTCGATAGCGAGTCCGAATGAGTTCCTCGAAGAGCTTACCTGGCTGACAAGCAACGAACCCGAAAGCGCCGGGCCATTCGGCTACGAGGTGGGTCGGCTTGATCGCGGATTCAACTTTGAGACACCGATCATTGCAGCGGTCGCAGCAGCAGGAGGCGAGGCAGCCAACACGACGCTTTTAGGAGGTTATCTGCGGGCCGTGCACGAGTCAGATCCTTCGCACTGGCTCTCGACGGTTAAGGCGTTGAGCGAGCGTCCAGAGGCGGTGCGCTTTTTCCCCAGCGTAATCGTGCAATCCGGCCTCACTGACGAGTCCGCTGAGATTCTGGCCGGCCTCATCCAAAGAGATGTTATGCCTGGACACTATCTCCAGGGGTTCATCTTCAGAGGCGAAATCAGAAAACTGTCCCCCAACAAATTCGCTTCATGGATTTCGCTGGTGCTCTCCCAGAATAACCAACAGGCAGCCGTCGCAGCCCTCCAACTGCTACACCATTACGTGAGACCAGATCGGCTCGCCGAGGTGCCGCCAGATCTGATCGAGGCGGTGCTCCTAAGCGATGCACTCTTCGAGGAGGAACGCAAG